>Ga0209448_10000068_pt1 | contig 37284 bp, 30 predicted proteins | sample BogFormECP14_OM2_FD_188245 | JGI IMG/M metagenome (GOLD analysis project Ga0209448, IMG submission 188245) | Bog forest soil microbial communities from Calvert Island, British Columbia, Canada - ECP14_OM2 (SPAdes) (version 2) | ecosystem: Environmental > Aquatic > Freshwater > Wetlands > Bog ... | reverse complement strand
CGTCTGCTGATAGATCTCACGCAAGAGCTGTCTTCCTTTGCCATCGACGAACGTGACTCCGCGTACGTCGAGCTGCAATTCCTTGGAATCAAGCAAAGGACCAAGAGAATGCCAAACGCGACTCAACTCCTCGACCCAAGGCCCGACAATTTTTCCTTCGAGCTTGATGGCCTGTATCCGTTCGCTTTCCTTGACCGTGATTCTTAGCATCTTTGTCTGACCGCTCTCTTTGCTGACGACCTCAGTACTGCAGGTCACACTCCAAACGTGACCGTCCGCACAGATTTTCGCTATCTGTTTCAAAGTGAATCGCTTACGTGACGGGAAGGAAGGTCGTTGAAGGTTAAAGCGTGCGCAAGATCACTGGGTGACGAGACGGGATTTAGTCTCGGGACTAAATGTAGTCGCGCCGCCTGATGCCGAGCTTTTTCAGTTTGGAATTTAGGGTCGTTCGCTTTACGCCCAGGCGCTCTGAGGCACCCTTGTCGCCGCCTATCATGCCGTGACACTCGCGGAGGACACGAAGAATATGTTCCCGTTCGGCCGCTTCGAGGCTCGAGCTCGTCTGCCCGGCGGCTTCCTCGACAGCTTTAAGCTCGGCAAGTGGCGCACGCAACGCCGGTCCTGGAGAAAGGATAACGGATCTCTCTATGAAATTCTCGAGCTCGCGTACATTACCGGGCCACGGCCATTTGACCAGCGCTTCCATGGTCTCGGCAGGAATGGTTTCGATGTGTCGGCCCATGCGCTTCGAATGAATTCCGAGGAAGTACCGCACCAGGAGGGGAATATCGTCGCGGCGCTCGCGCAAGGACGGAATCGTGAGGGGGAACACGCGCAGACGGTAGTAGAGGTCACTGCGGAATTGTCCCGCGTTGACCATTTTGGCGAGGTCGCGATTCGTCGCGGCTAGGAGTCGCACGTTTACGGGAATCGTACGCGTTCCGCCGACCCGTTCGAACTCCTTTTCTTGCAGCGCTCTCAGAATCTTTGGCTGTAGTTCCAAAGGGAGGTCGCCTACTTCATCCAAAAAGAATGTACCCTGATGAGCTAGTTCGAGCCGTCCGACCTTCTTTGCAATTGCTCCCGTGAAAGAGCCTTTTTCGTGGCCGAACAACTCGCTCTCCAGCAGCCCGGAGGGAATGGCGGAGCAATTCAGTCTGACGAAGGCGTGATCGTGCCGCGTGCTCAACTCGTGGATGGCGCGGGCGATTAGCTCTTTGCCCGTTCCAGTTTCTCCGAGGATCAGAACCGTCGCGTCTGTTGCCGCCACGTCCTCTACCTGTTTCAACACGCGCTTCAGCCCGGAACTCTCGCCGACGATTTCGTCAAACTGATGCGTGGTGATGAGTTCTTCTTCGAGATAGCGGTTTTCTTGTTCGCTGCGCCGCAGGGCTTCTTCGGCTTCTCTTTTTTGTGTAAGGTCACGGATTACGCCCAGAACCATCTGCCCCTCTGGCGCGGCTACCGGGCCCAGCATGATGTCAACGGGGAACTCGCTTCCATCTTTGCGTCTGCCGTAAAGTTCCAGACCTGCGCCCATGGGCCGAACGCGGGGTTGATTGCTGTAGTCACTCCGGAGTCCAGTGTGAGATTGGCGGAACCGTTCGGGAATGAGGATCTCGATTGGTTTGCCCAGCAACTCGGAGCGGCTGTACCCAAAGAATTTCTCAACTTGCCCGTTTACTTCGCTGATTTTTCCTTCGTGGTCAATCACCACGATGGCATCGGGCGAGAATTCAAACAATTTCTCGTATAGGCCGCTTGCGTCGACAGGGAAGACTTTGTCAGACGCTTCTCCGCTCACCGGATGGCTCCTCGAGTTCGCGGAGAGTCTAAATGGTAGCTCGACTATCGGCGTTTGCGCCGAGACTCATCCGCACAAGCAGACAGGTAATACGCGAATTATAGCGCATTATTCTAGATCCTGAATCGCCACGCCAGATGCTATAGCGTGACCGTCCTCACGCGAGGGAGTGATGTTCGTCACCGCAAGCCTGGCCGCCTTGCCTCAACTTTGCCATGCAAGGGAGTTCCTCTCATGATTAAGGACAAGCGCGACGTGCTTGACGTTCTAAAGGCGGAATTGGAGTTTTTAGAGAAGGGCGGCTACCGCCATACAGCGCGAGCGGACTCGCGACCACAGTTCATCTTTCAAGACTCACCGACCTGCTTGAATTTCGATCCTACTCATCCGTCAAAACCGTGCAGTGATTGCGTCCTGATGCAGCTCATTCCCGAAGATCGACGCGACAAGAAGATCCCCTGCCGCTACATCCCGTTGAGCGAGTACGGAGAAACGATCGATTCTTTCTACCACACTGGAACGCAGGAAGAACTGGAGACCGCCGTAGCGCGCTGGCTGAAGAACACTATTGCTCGATTGGAGCGGCAGAGGGCAAAGAGCATTTTGTCCTCGGAGCATCCCGAGGTTCACGTGCGCGCGAAATTCGGGTCCGCTCCCTGATTTCTGGCCTTCGGCGGAAGTGAGGCTTTAATGTTTTCAGTTTGCGCAAACCCGGATTGCCAAGCTCCCTTTGATTACCACCAGGGCCAACTCTTTCGTTTCCATAAAGATCATCCGCCGGGCGAGAAACCTCCTAACACTCATTCCGTCCAACATTTCTGGCTGTGCGGCGGATGCTGCCGCTTCTATACGCTGGAGTACCGCGATGCGCGCGGCGTTCTCTTCAAGTGCCGCCGGGAGACGTCGGGCTATGAGAACACGCTCCGGCTGATCGCTGCTGCTTGACCGCCTTAACGCGAGATTCGCCTACTCACTATGCGCCAGCTCTCCATGTAATTTCTAGATGATGTCCGTGAGCGCACTGCCGGTGTCCGTACTTTTCGAATAGTAGGCGTCTCGTAGATATTGAGAAAGCATGCGCTGGGTATTGAAAAAAGATCCGTTGACAGCAATCGTGGACCGCATGATTTCTCCGTAACCTTGGGGCTGCGAGTAGAGCAGCGGCAGGATCGTGTGTTCCAGCTTCTCGTAGAGAGAGGCAATCTCCACGTCGCGCAGTTCGGGATCCTCATCGTAGCCGATCGACCAGCCCGTGACGCCCTCGAAATGCCCCTCGACCCACCAGCCGTCCCTTATGCTCAGGCTGGGAACGCCATTTAGTGCCGCCTTCATGCCACTTGTGCCGGACGCTTCTAACGGCCGGTGCGGCGTATTGAGCCAAACGTCCACGCCCGCCGTGAGTAACTTTGCCCAGCGGACATCGTAATCGCTGACGTAAACAACTGGGATTGCGTCGCGCAGAACGGCGGCCGCTTCAAACACTTTGCGTATCTCGGCCTTTCCCGATTCATCCCGGGGATGTGCTTTGCCACCGAAAACTACTTGGAATGGGCCCGCGTTTTTTTGGACGGCTCGAAGCCGGTTCAAATCTGAGAAGAGCAAATAAGCCCGCTTATACTCCGCAGCCCTTCGTGCAAAACCCAGAGTCGCAACGTTCTCGGAGAGCTCTACACCAGTTGCCTGTTTGATTTCGCGCAGCAATTCGCGTTTGGCTTGTAGATGCGCTCTCAGAATCTCCTTAACGCCGATCCCAACGGCGTAGCGCAGGTATAGGTTGTCGTGGCGCCACTCGGGAAGGTGCCGGTCATAGAGTTCTTGAAAGTGAGACGAAGTCCAGGTCGCGGCATGAACGCCGTTGGTAATCGAGTGGACGGGATAGTTGGGAAACATGCTTTGGGATAATTCGCCATGGCGCATCGCCACGCCATTGATGTAGCGCGAGCAGCGCAGCGCGAGGTAGGTCATGTTCAGCGCTCCGCAAGTGCAGCATTCCGTTTCAAGAAAAGTGCGAACACGGTCCGCGCCGAGAATTCGCGTTGCCAAATCCAGTGGGAATTGATCGGAAGCCGCCGGCACAGGCGTGTGCGTAGTAAACACGCACTTCTCACGGACCTTTTCGATGTCCGCAAGACTGACCTTTGTTAAATTTTGCCGTCCGATTTCTTCTTCCAGAAGAGCGAGTGTGAGAAGTGCGGAATGGCCCTCATTCATGTGGAAGCGGGATATGTTCCGATGGCCTATGGCGCGAAGAAAACGCACCCCGCCGATTCCAAGAATCGCTTCCTGGCAAAGACGGTAGGTATCGTCGCCGCCGTAAAGATGATCCGTCAGCGTTTGTTCCCAGGCGGAATTCTCAGCAAGCTCCGCGTCCAGAAAAAAGACTGGAACCGTGTGTCCAGTGAGGCCGGTAATCAAGTGCCGCCAGCCTCGAACCTTGACTTCCTTACCCTCGAGAAATACAGAGATGACTGGCCCCAGTGCCTCTAGAACCTTTTCCGGATTCCACTCCTGAGACTCCTCACTCTGTCGCCCTTTTTCGTCGAGGCGCTGGCGAAAATATCCTTTGCGGTGCAGCAGGGTCACACCCACCATCGCAAGCCCTGCATCCGCCGCGGAGCGAAGCATGTCTGCTGCCAAGACGCCGAGCCCCCCGCTATAAGTAGGAAAACGGGGGTCGGCGGCGATCTCCATCGAGAAGTACGCAATGCTTATTTCGTTGGCCGGCGTCACAGCAGCTTTTATTCTAGTATTGTCTTACTGCGTAAGCCTTGCTTTAGAAGCACGAGCATCGCGCTCGTTCTTGGGGGTACAGATATTAGCGCCCGCTAAGTTATCCGGCAATCAGCTGCGAACCGTCAAAACTGGGCAAGTCGCATGCGAAACAACCTTGTGCGCCGTTGAAATCGGCAGATGGATGGCCGCTCCCGGCACTCCCTCCGCAGGCTTGATACCTAACACGATCATATCCGACTCGCGGAAGCGCGCCAGCTCCAGGATCTTTTCCGCTGGACTGCCTTGCTCCACGAAAAATTCTGGCTTGCACCAGTCCGAGGCTTCCTTCGGCACCAGCTTTTGCAGCAGCGCCTTCGACGACTCGACCACATCGGAAGCCATCACTAGGTCATTCGGTTCGAGTCGCGGAGCCACATGCAGGAATACCAGCCGTGCTTGGAATTCCTCCGCCAGCGAAACGGCGTAATTTGCCGCCGCCTGCGTTTCCGAAGTGAAATCGGTTGCGTACAGAATCTCTCGAATCTGTCCGTCGGCTCCACGCGTCTGGTCGGCATACGGTCCCACGGTCAGCACTGGGCTTGTAGTCGTCCGCAGAATCTCCTCGGCCACCGAACCCAAGAGCAGTTTTCCGAGTCCCGTCCGCCCCCGCGTTCCAATCACCACCAGGTCGATGTGGTACTTCTCGATCGCTGCCTTTAAGTTGTCCTGAATCCCACCCTCTTCAATCAGCACCAACGTGGGAATCCCTGCAAACGTGCTCAGCAATTCCTCGCGGTGCTGTTGATCGCGAGCTTCCGCAGCTACTTCCTCGGCGGCCCACGTTTCTGGCGGAGTCATTGGATTCACAGTCGGTGAATGCACATTCAGGGCGACCAGGCTCGTCTCATAGTGTTTCGCTATTCTTTTAACGTACGGAATCGCGCTTGCAGCTGCGGCGGAAAAGTCCGTCGCAAAAAGTATGTTTCGGAACCCTACTGCGGTCTTAGCAGTTGCGGCTTTCATGTCTTGGGTCCTCCTGTACCCATGTTCGATCCCGCACACAGGCGTAGGCTGTGACGACCATCACCTGTCGCAGTGATGCGCTTCGCATTCCGCCGATGGTTGTCCCCTCATACTGTTCTTGATGGTCATAAGTGCTGGTCGGCGACGTCAGATGCAAGGGTCAGCGTGAGAGCAAACACCCAGTCCACAAAAGCCTCCGAGCTTAGGGCGGGCACGCGGCCGCTCTCTAGCGGCCCGGCGCCCAGGCATATTCCTGCCGCTCTTGCCCCAGCGAGCCTCCCCGCCAGCAAAGCCGGTACTTCTGCATTGCGCCGTTTCCTCGCTGGAGAGTCTGGACACGGCGCCAGAATCATCGCCATCCTGACGGCCGCAGGAATCGCCGTTCATCTGTTTCTTCGTTTCGCCCCCCTCGAACTCCGCTCGTTTGCCGATATCCCCTTGTATCTCGCCCTGTTTGCAGGTGGCTTGCCCCTGCTTCTTAGTCTCGGAGTCAGGCTCTTCCACGGCGAATTCGGCTCCGATTTTCTCGCCGCCATCTCGATCGTCACCGCCGTTCTGCTCCATCAATATCTCGTCGCGTCCATCGTTGTTCTCATGCTTTCCGGCGGAAGCGCCCTCGAGGAACTCGCTACGAAACGGGCCTCCCGTGTTCTCGACGCTCTCGCCAAGCGCATGCCCAGCGTCTCTCACAAAAAATCCCTCGAAGGCCTCACCGACGTCAAAGTTGCCGACATCCAGCTCGGTGACACGCTTGTCGTCCTCCCTCACGAGATCTGCCCCGTCGATGCAACCGTCATCGAAGGCCAGGGCTCCATGAATGAAGCCTATCTGACGGGCGAGCCCTTCGAAGTAGAAAAAGCCCCCGGCGCAACCGTCCTTTCAGGCGCGCTAAACGGCGAAGCCGTGTTCATCATTCGAGCGGAAAGGCTCGCCACCGATTCTCGCTACGCGCGCATCATGCGCGTTATGGAAGAAACCCAGCAGCGCCGCCCCAAACTCCGCCGTCTCGGCGACATTCTCGGAGCCTGGTACACACCCCTGGCCGTCGGTATTGCCGTTCTCGCATGGCTTCTGAGTGGGCATGTCGAACGCTTCCTCGCCGTGCTGGTCATCGCCACGCCCTGCCCACTGCTCATTGCCATTCCCGTGGCCGTCATCGGCGCCGTCTCGCTCTCCGCACGGCGCGGCATCATCATCAAAAACCCTGCCATCCTCGAGCAGCTCGACACCTGCCGCACCTTCATCTTCGACAAAACCGGCACGCTCACCTACGGCAAACCCACTCTGACGCGCATCGTCTGCGCTCCTGGCTTTCAGGAAAATGTCGTCCTCGCCGCCGCCGCAAGTCTCGAACGCTATTCCAAACATCCCCTGGCCTCCGCCATCTTGGAAGCTGCGCAGCATCGTGGCTGCGCTCTTTCCCCCGCAACACACGTCAGTGAAAGCCCCGGCGAAGGCATGCGCGGTACAACAAACGGCCTTGAAGTCCTGATCACCGGGCGCAGCAAACTCTCCGCCATTTCCGCCAGCTCGAACCTCAATCTCCCTCCCGTCGAGCCCGGTCTCGAGTGTCTAGTCTTTCTCGACGGCACTTTCGCCGCCCTCATCGGCTTCGAAGATTCTCCCCGCGCTAACAGCCGCGTTTTCGTCTCCCACCTTTCGCCCCATCATCACGTGACAAAAATTATTCTCGTCTCCGGCGACCGCGAACCCGAAGTCCGCTCCCTCGCCGCCAAAATCGGCATCAGCGTCGCCTACGCCGCCAAAAGCCCCGAAGAAAAAGTCGCCCTTGTCCGGGCAGAAACCGATCTCGCCAAAACCGTCTTCGTCGGCGATGGCATCAACGACGCTCCCGCCATGCAAGCCGCCACGGTCGGCGTCGCCTTCGGCCAGGATACCGACATCACCGCCGAAGCCGCCGACGCTGTCATCCTCGAACGCTCGCTCGAAAAAGTAGATGAACTCATGCACATAGGCCGAAGGATGCGCAAAATCGCCCTCCAAAGCGCCGTCGGCGGCATGGTCCTGAGCATTGCAGGTATGATTTTGGGAGCATACGGTGTGCTTCCCCCCATCGGCGGCGCCATCGCGCAGGAAGTGATCGACCTGCTCGCGGTGCTCAACGCCGTCCGCGTCGCCGCCCCCTTCGGCGCTCTGCGCGATTTTTGATTAAAAACTCTTTTCTAGGGTAGGCTGACTATGACGGAACTAACAACACTAAAGTCCCAGGAATTTCAAGCCTCAGCTTCCATGCCCAAACCCACGCAAATCCCGGCCTGCTCCCCCATGGCCAGTTTCTTTTCTCCCGTCTCTGTCGCACTAATCGGTGCAACCGACCGCGAAGGCAGCGTCGGCTGCACCGTTCTCCATAATCTCCAAAATGACGGCTACAAAGGCCGCGTCTTCCCCGTCAATCCGAAGCGCACCGAAATCTTCGGCCTCCCGTGCTACCCGACGGTTGCCGCCGTCCCCGAGCCCGTCGAGCTCGTTATCGTCGTAACGCCCGCCGCCACCGTCCCAGCCATCGTAGCGGAATGCGTCAGAGCCGCGGTTAAATCCATCCTTGTTATCTCCGCGGGCTTCAAAGAAATGGGAGCCGAAGGCGCCGCGCTGGAGCGTGACGTTCAAACGCAACTGCGCAAAGGCGCGACCCGCCTGATCGGCCCCAATTGCCTCGGGCTGATGAATCCTTGGCTCGGCTTAAACGCCACCTTCGCGCACGACATCGCGCGCCCCGGCAGCGTCGCTTTTCTCAGCCAAAGCGGCGCCCTGCTCACCGCCATTCTCGATTGGAGTCTCTCCGAACACGTGGGCTTCAGCGCCATCGTTTCCACTGGCTCGATGCTCGACGTGGGCTGGGGCGATCTCCTCTCCTTCTTCGGTGAAGACAAAAAAACGCAGAGCATCCTTCTCTATATGGAATCCATTGGCGACGCCCGCGCCTTCCTCTCCGCCGCGCGCGAAGTTTCTTTCAGCAAACCGATCATCGTCATTAAAGCCGGCCGCTCCGAAGCCGCCTCCAAAGCCGCCGCCTCTCACACCGGCGCAATGACCGGCAGCGACGAAGTCTACGACGCAGCCTTCCGCCGCTGCGGCGTCCTTCGCGTCGACAGAATCTCCGACCTCTTTCACATGGCCGACGTCCTCGGCAAACAGCCCCGCCCTCGCGGCCCCCGTCTCACCATCCTCACCAATGCCGGCGGCCCCGGCGTTCTCGCCACGGACACCTTGATGACGCTGGGCGGAGATCTCGCCACGCTCTCTGAATCCTCCGAGCAAGCCTTTAACTCTTTTCTCCCGTCACACTGGAGCCACGCCAATCCCATCGACATCCTCGGCGACGCCGACCACGAGCGCTACGCCCGCGCCACAGAACTCGCCATCCACGATCCCAACAGCGATGGCCTCCTCGCCATTCTCGCGCCTCAAGGAATGACCGATCCCGCAAAAGTCGCCGACGGTTTGAAAGTCCACGCCAAGGGCCATGGCAAGCCAATCTTGGCAAGCTGGATGGGCGGTCCGACCGTCGAGGAAGGCGTCAAGATTCTCAACGCCGCCGGAATCCCCACCTTTTCCTACCCGGACTCTGCTGTCCGCGCCTTCCGATCCATGTGGAACTACACCTACAACCTCAAGGGCCTCTACGAGACGCCCTTTTCCGCCGACGATCCCGCCGTCCTCAGCGACCGAAAAGAAAAAGCCTTTCGTCTGATCGAAGCCGCCGCAAAATCCGGCAGAACCTTCCTCACGGAGCTCGAATCAAAAGACATTCTCAAACTGTATGGCATCCCCACGGTTCAGACGATTCCCGCGAAAAATGAAGACGAGGCCGCAGCAAAAGCACAAGAAATCGGCTTCCCGGTGGTCCTAAAACTCCACTCTGAGACCGTCACCCACAAAACCGACGTCGGCGGCGTGCAATTGAATCTGGCCAACGAAAAAGAAGCCCGCGAAGCTTATCGCTCCATCGAATCTTCCGTCACCGCAAAATCCGGCCGCGCCGCCTTCCAAGGCGTCACCGTCCAGAGCATGGTCCGCGCCCAAGGCTACGAGCTTATCCTCGGCAGCACCATCGACGCCCAATTCGGGCCCGTCATTCTCTTCGGTTCCGGAGGCCAGCTCGTCGAGGTCTACCGCGATCGCGCCCTGGCTCTCCCTCCGCTCAACACCACTCTCGCGGCCCGCCTCATGGGGCAAACAAAAATCCTCAAAGCCCTCCGCGGCGTCCGCGGCCGCAAAGCCGTCGATCTCACCGCGCTCGAAACCCTGCTGGTCCGCTTCAGCGAACTCGTCGTCGAGCAGCCCCGCCTCCGCGAAGTCGACATCAACCCCGTTCTCGCCTCTCCAGAACAGCTCCTCGCCCTCGACGCTCGCATGGTTCTCTTCCCCGGCGACGTCCAGGACTCGCAGCTCCCGCGTCCGGCCATCCGCCCCTATCCCTCGCAATACATCACCCGCTGGCAGATGAAAGACGCCAGCGAAGTCACCATCCGCCCAATTCGCCCGGAAGACGAACCCCTCATGGTCGCCTTCCACCACACCCTCTCCGATGCCTCCGTCTACCTCCGCTATTTCCAGATCCAAAAACTCGACTCGCGCATCGCCCACGAAAATCTGATCCGCCGCTGCTGCGTCGATTACGACCGCGAAATCGCCCTCGTCGTCGACCACACCAACGCCAACGCCCAAACCGGCGCCCACGAAATCATAGCCGTAGGCCGCCTCATTAAGCTGCTTGCACGGGAAGAAGCCGAACTAGGCGTCCTTGTCACCGACCGCCACCAAGGCTCGGGCCTCGGTGGCGAACTCGTCGCCCGCCTCATCCAAATCGCCCGCGCCGAAAAAATCCACACCATCGTCGCCCACATCCTCTCCGAAAACATCCCCATGCTTGCCCTGGCCCGCCGCTTCCACTTCACCTCCGTCCCCGGCAGCGACCCCGCCTCCCACACCGCCGTCCTCATCCTCGACTAACTCTCCATCACAGGAGTACGCGCGTCACTCAGGCAACGACAGTGCCCACGTCGCAGCGGCCTTACGCCAACGGAGAGAATTCCGAGCCGAACTTCCAAAATGGCAAGAGAGATCCGCGCGAGTGACCCACATCACTAACTCCCGTGACCTCTCTCACAGCCCCCCAGGCACTCCCGCGTGCTAATCAATCTGAAGAGCAGGGAGGTTATGATGACTGCAACACTTCAAATAGCGATTCCGAAAAAGCAAACGGCCCCGACGACGATGAAGGCGCTCGTCTTCCGCGGCCCAGGTCAGATTAGCGTTGAACAAGTTTCGATACCCAGGCCCGGCCCGGGGGAAGCTGTGATTCGCGTGACCCTCACTACGATCTGCGGAACAGATCTCCACATTCTCAAAGGCGAATATCCCGTTAAACCAGGCTTGATCATTGGCCACGAACCCGTCGGTGTGATCCACGAATTAGGCGTCGGCGTCACGGATTACGCCGTGGGCGACCGCGTCCTCGTTGGCGCGATCACGCCATGCGGCCAGTGCAACTACTGCCTCAGCGGTGATTGGTCGCAGTGCGGCGGGCCGATCGGCGGTTGGAAATTCGGCAACACTATCAATGGAGCCCAAGCCGAATATCTCCTGGTTCCCAGCGCGCAAGCGAATCTCGCGAAAATTCCCGATGACCTGACCGATGAGCAGGTCGTGCTACTTGCAGACATCGCCTCGACCGGCATATCCGCGGCTGAGAGCGGCGAAGTGAAGATCGGCGACACGGTCGCCGTTTTTGCGCAAGGCCCCATCGGTCTCTGCGCCACCGCCGGAGCTAAACTCAAGGGCGCGGGCCTGATTATCGCAGTGGAATCAGACCCAGTGCGCGCCGCCATGGCAAAACGCATGGGTGCCGATATCGTTGTCGACCACACTAAATCCGATGCCGTCGCGGAAATTCGCCGACTGACGGGAGGTAAAGGCGTCGATGTTGCGATCGAAGCGTTGGGCACTCAAGCCACATTCGAAAGCGCCTTACGCGTTCTCCGCGCCGGAGGAACTCTCTCCAGCCTTGGCGTCTATTCCGGCAAACTTGCCGTTCCACTCGAGCCTTTCGCCGCAGGCCTCGGCGACCATAAAATAATTACGACTCTCTGCCCCGGTGGCAAGGAGCGCATGCGCCGCCTCATGGAACTCGTTCGTCACGGCCGCCTGGACCTGCGGCCGCTTCTAACACACGCATTCCCGCTCGACCGAATCTCTGAAGCCTACAAGCTCTTCGGCGAGCGCCGCGAAGGCGTGATCAAAGTCGCCATCCGGCCCTAGGTGACCACATGTCCAGAGACGCACAGGTCTGAAGTTGTGCGAATGGCCGCAGGAAACGCGGCCCTAAGGAGATGTGATCGGAGTCATGCCCATAAGTAATGGGCGGCCAGGCGAGATTGTCTGAGCGTAATCATGGAATGCAAGGAGGTGCTTATGAAAGCAATTCAAGCAAGAACGAGAATTACATTGAAGAACATTTTGTTCGCAACTGACTTTTCACAGGCAGCAGACGCGGCTGCGCCGATTGCGATCGAGATCGCGCAGCGTTATGGCGCAAAAGTGTATGGCGTACATGTGAATCGATTTGACGACTACACCGCTGCTGCACCCAATGCCTGGGCAGTGATGGCTGAGGCCGCGGAGAGAGAGAACGCGGAAGACGCCGGACGCTTGAATGAACAGCTCCAAGGCATCGACCACGAAGTGGTGGTCGGTGGAGGTAAGATTTTGGAAGTGATTTCCGATCTGATCGAACAAAAGGAAATCGACCTGGTTGTACTTGGGACCCGTGGGCGCACGGGGCTTGGAAAGGCGCTACTCGGTTCGGTTGCCGAACAGATTCTCAGGCAATCGCCGTGCCCGGTGCTGACGGTTGGTCCACACGTGAACCTTTGGTCTGACGAATACGCAAAGATGCGCGAAATCCTGTTCGCCACGGATCTTGAGGGTGACTTCCCGATCGCGGCTCCCTATGCCATATCCTTGGCCCAGGAGAACCAGGCACATCTCGTGTTGCTGCACGTGATCGAGGATCCGAAGGTGGGAGACTTAGTGAAAAGCTCACAGGTCAAGGAGTCCAAAGAGCGAAAGCTCCAGCAATTGGTTACGCAGCAAGCCGGATTGTGGTGCGACCCCACTTACATCGTCGAGCAGGGACCGGGGGCGGAGAAAATCCTGGACGTTGCGAAACGACGACACACGGACCTGATCGTGCTGGGAGCTCGGCCGGCAAAAGGCCTTGCGACGCATCTGAACACTGGCACAGTCCATAAGGTTGTGTCACAAGCGACGTGCCCAGTCCTTACGGTGCGTGGCTGAACATGGTTGAACGCCGATAAGTGCCAGTGATTCCCCGGTTCACCGAGCCGTTGACTCTGAGATTGAAGCTCGACACGCTTAGTGCCGGGCCTTCGAACAGGCATATTGGAACCTGCGGCGCGAAATCGTTGAGAAATCGGTTGCCACGAGAATTCGTGGAAAACGAATCCCGCCAGTTTCGTGTCTCTTCCTTTGATTTTCTGGGCCGAGGATAGCATTGATGTCCGCAGAAACGAAAATAGCTCAAATTCTGGCGGGAGGTCACAAGGCCCAAACCTTCAGTCAATTTATTCGACTACTGGTGCGAAAATGCGCCTGCCCCGAGTTCTTCGATGTCGCCGCGAAGATTACCGTGTGGGAGGGTTCGAGTCATTGCTTACCACCTCCGGTTCGGCGCGGAAGGGCAGTTTAAATTTGCGAGAGATCTCAGGCCAGAATTCGCGGAGTACGTCGTAACCCATGTCTTGAAGGACGCTGTAGCCCACGCGCTGCGCTGCGGGGGAGAAACCGCGTCGGTAGTCTGGGTGATAGGTGTTGCTCAGCGCGACCGCGCTCGCCGTCCCTAGCCATTCGGAGAAATTAAACATGGCTCTGCCATCGTCGTGGTGACCCACTACCGCGTGCTCCAGCGCATGGAACAAGCGCTTCCTGGGGCTACCGTGAGCCAGGCGGTAGTAACGCGGGTCCTCTGAAAATATCGTGGGATACGCGAAATCCTTGAAGAATCTGGAGGACGCCTGACCGACGTACTCGGCGCCATAGCGTTTGGCATATCCCTCACCCCCCTGTCCGTAGCTGGGGTCCGTGTTTTCCGCCTGATCAATCCCCGCGTCAAAGCCAGCGCTCAGAAACGTCACCGGGTCAAATGAGTCCTGGACGAACAGAACGAATTTATCCTTCAGCGTGAGAGTGCACAATTTCGCACCGGGCTTGTAGTGCGGAGGGTGCGCCACCTTGCGTTCCAGAGGCCGCGCAAACGTTCCCACTACCTTTTTCAACGGCCCGTCATAATCTTCTATGCGCACCATCGGCGGGGGCTGAATGCATGGCGGCGCAATGTTTTGTGTGTTTTCCTGTTGCAGACCGGGTGCGTGCTCGGGAGGTTGCGGCGGCTCCTGCGCGCAAACCAAGCCGGCGGCCAGCCAAGCCAGCGTCGCCAAGAAGAACATTGGTATCGGTATCCGAAAGCGAGTTCTGTGCTTCACGATTTGGTTTGAAGCCTATCATTTTCGCCTACTCGACTTCGACACGCACTCTGCTTCCGTCGCTGAACGCAGGCGAAGCAGTCACTGCGTGATCGAAGTTTGTGACCTACGTCACAATTTGGCGTGACGAAGGTCATAACGACTGACTATCGCGAAGGAAGAATATGGGTCGTGAGCAAAGTGAACAGGCGCATCGGAGGTCTCGGCACAGTGTCCGGACATTGCACTCGCGGTTCCGACTGTTCGTGGGGGAGCGCAGGTGGTCTACGGAAACAGCAATTGGGCAACGATTATCTCTGGGACAACGCCGGGGTACCTACAGATCCGCGAACTCTCTGTGGCCGAGGGGGCTACGTTTTCACAACAAGACGTCGACGGTACAAACAAGGTTGCCCTGCTCGGCAAGACAGTGGTGGCGAACTTGTTTGGGGATATCGACCCCGTCGGGCAGTCCATTCGGATCAAGAACGTGCCTTTCCTCGTGGTCGGCGTGCTAAGCCCGAAAGGCCAATCGCCCACCGGACAAGATCAAGATGACATTATTTTGCTTCCAATATCGACGGCCAAGCGCAAGGTGATCGGAATCAAGTCGGCAAATGCAGACGCCGTCGATTCCATCACGATCGAAGCCAGGAACGGAGACCAGATTCAGGCTGCGCAAGATGAGGCCAGGGTGCTGCTAAGGCAGCGGCATCATTTGCAGGGAGCGGAAGATGACGACTTCTCGATTCGCAACATGCGGGAGATCTTCGCCGCACAAGCGGAATCCTCACACATCATGTCCCTGATGCTCGCCGCGGTGGCTTCCGTGTCGCTCGTGGTGAGTGGAATTGGCATCATGAACATTATGCTGGTGTCGGTCCGAGAGCGGACACGGGAGATTGGGCTGCGTCAAGCTGTAGGTGCAAAGACACGCGACATTCTTATGCAGTTTTTGGTCGAGGCTGTGGCGTTGTCGATAGCAGGGGGATTCGTTGGAGTTGTTCTTGGGATAGGGGTGTCGGCCGTGATTTCACGATTCGCGCACTGGAACACAGTGATGGGTCTCGGTGCCGTTTTGCTTGCCGTATTATTCTCCGCTCTCGTGGGAGTGAGTTTTGGATATTACCCGGCGAGAAGAGCTGCGTACTTGGATCCCATCGAGGTATTGAGGTCCGAGTAAATTACTAAGTCGCGTTCTCAGTGACCAATCGATGAAACAAATTGCGGTAGTAACGAGCGGTGGCGACGCGCCAGGGATCAACGCGGCGATCCGAGCAGTCGTGCGCACCGTTATCGATAAAGGCTGGAGGGTCTTTGGTGTGCGCCATGGCTATGCAGGCCTTATGAACGACGAATTCGTGGAGCTCGGATCCCGCAACGTGAGCGGAATCATCCAACGCGGCGGCACGATTCTTGGCAGCACTCGGTGCCTCGCGTTTAAGGCTGAAGAAGCTCAAGTTAAGGCCATCAGATTCCTTCGGCAGCGGGAAATCGATGCATTGATCGTCATCGGTGGCGATGGCTCACAAGCTGGCGCGTTTGCGCTGTTTCAGAGAGGTTTCCCGGTGGTTGGCGTCGCATCGACGATCGACAATGACTTATATGGTTCAGAAATGACCATTGGGGTCGACACCGCGCTAAACGTCGCGCTCGAAGCCATCGACCGCATCAAAGTGACTGCATCCTCGCACGAACGTGCCTTCCTGGTGGAAGTCATGGGTCGAAATTGCGGCTATCTCGCATTGATTTCCGGTATCGCAGGAGGGGCAGAGTGCATTGTCCTCCCAGAAGTTGAGACTGACCCCGAGTCTGTCGCCTCCGAATTGCGCCAAGCCTATGAGCGCGGTAAGACTCACGCCACCGTCGTCGTTGCGGAGGGCGCTAAATACAATGCCGAAGGGCTCTCGAGTTACTTCCAGGAGCACCGCGAACGAATCGGCTTCGATCTGCGAGTCATCAAGTTAGGTCATGTGCAGCGGGGCGGCACGCCAGGTGTGTTTGACAGGTTGCTTGCTACACGGTTCGGTGCCGCTGCCATGGATCATGTTGCTCGCGGGGAGTTCGGCGTCCTCGTGGGTCTTATCAAAGGCCAGATCGCAGCTACTCCTTTAGCCGATATCGTCGGCAAGAGGAAAGAACTCGATCTAGGTCTGTTGAAACTCGCAGACGTGCTCGCTCAATGAAGATTCTGTAACTAACCACTTGCCACCGCATTCCGGTGTGTGATCCGCGTCACATTCTCCAGTGATTTGACGCATGTTCAATCTTTCAGCATTGGCGCTAAATTGCCCAATATGTTCTCTCGAACTTAAAGGATCTCACGCTCATGGCTGAATCTACGGCTCCCACAAAGGTCATTCTTGATGCAAACGAGGCAGTCGCCTCGGTTGCTTATCGTCTGAACGAGGTCATCGCGATCTATCCGATTACGCCGGCCTCACCCATGGGTGAATGGGCGGATCAGTGGTCCCACGAGGAGTGCAAGAACATCTGGGGAGTGGTGCCCCGCGTCGTGGAGTTGCAGAGCGAAGCTGGCGCGGCGGGCGCATTGCACGGTGCGATACAAACGGGAGCATTGGGGACAACATTTACGTCTTCGCAGGGCCTCCTTTTGATGATCCCCAACATGTACAAGATCGCAGGCGAGTTGACACCCGCCGTGATTCACGTGGCTTCGCGCGCCATCGCCACACACGCCCTCTCAATATTTGGCGACCACAGCGATGCCATGGCCGTGCGCTCAACCGGTTTTGCGCTCCTTGCTTCTAATTCCGTCCAGGAAGCTCAGGACATGGCCCTGATCGCGCACGCCGCCACGCTCGAGTCGCGCATTCCGTTCCTCCACTTTTTCGATGGGTTCCGGACTTCGCATGAGATCGCCAAGATCACCCCGCTATCAGATGACGACCTGCGCTCGATGATCGATGATGTTCGGGTCCGGGAACATCGTGATCGGGCGCTGACTCCCGACCGCCCCGTCTTGCGCGGCACGGCGCAAAACCCGGATGTTTTCTTCCAGGCGCGGGAAGCCGCGAATCCTTTTTATTTCGCCTGCCCAGCGATTGTCCAGCAAGTGATGGACCGCTTCGCGGAACGGACCGGCCGTTCTTATCAGCTCTTCGATTACATCGGCGCCCCCGATGCGGAGAGAGTCATTGTATTGATGGGCTCCGCGGCCGGCGCAGTGGAAGAAACCATCGATGTCGTGCAGGCACGAGGGGAAAAGGTCGGGCTCCTCAAAGTGCGGCTGCTCCGGCCATTTGCCCTTGAAGCATTTCTTTCCGCTCTGCCCGTCACCACGCGCGCAATTGCGGTTCTTGACCGAACCAAAGAGCCGGGGGCGCTCGGTGAACCCCTTTACATGGATGTTGTCACGGCTGTTGGAGAGGCTTTCGATCAGGCGTCTGGCAAATGGGCTGCGGTCCTGGAGCGGCCGCGGGTCATCGGCGGTCGTTACGGTCTCTCGTCAAAGGAATTCACACCAGCGATGGCCAAAGCTATCTTCGACGAACTGAAGAAGGAAAAGCCACGCAATCATTTAACGATCGGAATCAAGGACGACGTCTCCTTCACTAGCATTGATTACGATCCGGGATTCTCCGTCGAAAATCCGCGGGTCACTCGAGCCATCTTCTATGGCTTGGGATCGGATGGAACCGTCGGAGCCAACAAAAACACCATCAAGATTATCGGCGAAGAAACTCCATGTTTCGTGCAGGGTTATTTCGTTTACGATTCGAAAAAATCAGGGTCTGTCACTGTTTCGCACCTTCGTTTTGGTCCGCAGCCCATCCGTTCTTCTTACCTGATCAGTAAGGCGAACTTCGTCGCTTGCCACCAGTTCAACTTTCTTGAGCGAATGGATGTGCTGGAAGCCGCAGAGCCCGGAGCTGTATTCCTGCTTAACTCGCCCTTTGCAGCGGACTCAGTCTGGCAGCACCTTCCGCTGCGCACACAAGAACAGATCATCTCCAAACGCTTGCAATTCTTTGTCGTGGATGGCTATGCGGTCGCGCGAGAGACCGGAATGGGATCGCGCATGAACACCATCATGCAAACCTGTTTCTTCGCGATCAGCGGCGTCCTTCCCCGCGACGAAGCCATCGCTGCCATCAAGGCTTCCATCAAGAAATCCTACGGAAAGTTGGGCGAAGCAGTCGTGCAAAGGAATTTTGCTGCCGTGGAAGCAACTCTGGCCAATCTGCAGGGAGTTCACGTGCCTGAACATGCTTTGAGCACGTTCAACATTCTGCCCCCTGTTTCTTCCCAAGCGCCTTCCTTCGTCCGCGATGTTCTAGGCGTGATGATCTCGGGACACGGTGACAGCCTGCCAGTCAGCGCCATGCCGCAGGGCGGCACTTTCCCGACAGGCACCTCAACATGGGAGAAGCGCAACATTGCCCTGGAGATTCCCGTTTGGGACGAGTCTCTTTGCATTCAGTGCGGCAAATGTGTTCTCGTGTGTCCGCACTCCGTAATTCGCGCGAAGGTCTACGATTCGTCGCTGCTTGGCGGTGCTCCGACTACTTTCAAGTCAGCTAAGCCTCGTTGGCGTGAATTTGAAACTCTCAAATACACGCTGCAAGTTTCTCCCGAAGACTGCACCGGATGCAGGCTCTGCGTGGAAGCATGCCCGGTAAAGAGTAAGAGCGAGGCAAAGCACAAAGCCATCAACATGGCGCCTCAGCCGCCACTGAGAGAAAACGAAAGCGCGAACTGGGAGTACTTCCTGTCTATTCCTGAAATGGATCGCGGCCTTCTCTCGCACACGCAAGTGAGGGACGTCCAGCTACTCGAGCCGCTCTTTGAGTTCTCTGGCGCCTGTGCAGGTTGCGGAGAGACTCCTTACATTAAACTGCTCACCCAGCTCTTTGGTGACCGCGCAGTCATCGCGAATGCGACTGGTTGCTCGTCAATCTATGGCGGCAATTTGCCAACCACGCCGTACACCAAAAATTTGGCCGGACGCGGCCCCGCCTGGTCGAATTCTCTTTTTGAAGATAACGCGGAATTCGGACTCGGCATGCGTCTCGCTCTCGATAAGCAAACCGAATATGCCCGATCATTGGTGTCGAGCCTCTCCGGACAAATTGGAACGGCGTTGAGCCAAGAAATTCTCTCGGCCGATCAGTCCACGGAAGCAGGCATTGCGGCCCAAAGAGAACGAGTAAGCGCAGTCAGGCGATCACTGGCCGATACCACTCTCACGGAAGGGCAGGATCTTCTTGCCGTTTGCGATTCGCTCATCAAGAAAAGTCTCTGGATCGTTGGCGGCGATGGTTGGGCATACGACATCGGTTTCGGTGGACTCGACCATGTCCTCAGCTCAGGCGTCAACGTCAACATTTTGGTCCTCGACACGGAAGTGTACTCGAATACTGGTGGGCAAATGTCCAAAGCCACTCCGCGCGGTGCTGTCGCTAAATACGCTGCAGCCGGCAAGTCTACGGCCAAAAAAGACCTCGCACTCGAAGCGATTAGCTACGGCGACGTTTACGTTGCGCGCGTCGCCATGGGCGGTAACGATACGCAGACGCTTAAGGCATTTCAAGAGGCGGAGTCTTTCAACGGTCCCTCGCTCATCATCGCCTACAGTCACTGCATCGCTCACGGCTACGACATGGCGTTCGGCATGAAGCAGCAGAAGGCTGCGGTTCTTTCGGGCTATTGGCCTCTGCTGCGCTACGATCCCCGCGTGCGGAAGCAGGGGAAAAACCCCTTCCAACTTGATTCAAAGGCGCCCACAGTTCCGCTTAGGGACTACATCTACGCGGAAGCACGGTACTCAATGCTCGCCCGCAGCGATCCCGAGACGGCGCAAACGCTCTTGCGCTTGGCCGAGGACGACGTCGCTCGACGATGGGAAATCTACGAAGATCGAGCCGCCATGCACGGAAGTGACCTTGGGCGCGAAGAGCCATTAACAGAGTTGCTGCCAGTTGGGGCAAGAGCAGTTCCATCGGACGGAGAGAAATAATGAACCTCACCACTACATATATGGGATTCACGCTTAAGAATCCGATCGTCGCTTCTTCTTCGCCGTTGTGTGATTCTGTTTCCAACATCCGCGCTCTCGAGGATAGCGGTGTTTCCGCCGTAGTGTTGCCTTCCATCTTTGAAGAACAATTGCAGCTGGAAGAAGAATATCTCGATCAGGATCTCGTCCGGGGCACGGAGAGTTTCGGCGAGTCTCTGAGTTATTTCCCGTTGCTCCGAGATTACAATCTTGGTCCCGCTGGACATCTCGAACTGATTCGCAAGGCAAAATCGGCCGTCTCGATACCAGTCATCGCCAGCTTGAATGGGACTTCACGTAGTGGGTGGATCCAGTATGCACGCAATGCGCAGCAAGCCGGCTGCGATGCCATCGAACTTAATCTGTATTCCCTCGTGACCGATCCGATGCGCACATCCTCGCAAGTTGAAAACGACTACTGCGAGCTCGTTCGCGTGCTGAAGAGTTCACTACGAATCCCCCTGGCCGTGAAGCTTTCCCATTTCGCGACGGCTCCCGCAAATCTTGCTGGCCAACTCGATGTAGCAGGCGCGACCGCGCTGGTGCTCTTCAATCGCTTTTATCAACCGGATTTTGATATCGAACAGTTGGAAGTCACACCTCGGCTTACCCTCAGTCACTCGCAGGAGCTCCTCCTTCGCCTGCATTGGGTCGCCATTATTTATGGCCGCGTACAATCGGATCTCGCCATCACCGGTGGTGTACATACGGTGGAGGATGTCATCAAGTCCATGATGGCGGGCGCGAAGGTTGCCATGATGACCTCCGCACTTTTGCAGAAGGGCGTCCACCATGCTTCGTCGGTCCTTGCAGAACTCGGGCACTGGATGGAAGAACACGAGTACGAATCCATTCGACAGATGAGAGGCAGTATGAGCTATCGTTCTGCGCCGAATCCGGCAGCCTTTGAGCGCGTCAATTACATGCGCACCCTGAGTTCCTATGTGCTTGCACGCAAGGAGGCACCGGTCTGATTTGGAAAGCCGAGCATCAGGTGACAGCACGTACTTATTACTAAGAGAGTTTCGTATATGAGCGATGATCGTTACAAAACTACGATTCGACCAATGACAGCGGCAGATATACCTGCCGTCGTTACGATGGAAGGCCGCGTTTTTCCGCAAATGATGGCGTGGACGCGGGAGGAACTAATCCAGCATCTGTCTGTTTTCCCCGAGGGGCAGCTCGTTGCTGAGGATGAGACCGGCAAGATTATTGGTTCCGCAAGCTCTCTGATCATCGATTGGGATGACTACGCAGAATCGGCGAAGTGGTCGTCCATTACGGGCCACGGCGGTTTTGCCACACACAATGCGTTGGGCAAGACCCTCTACGGCGCGGACATGTGCGTTGATCCATCAGCGCGTCGTCGTGGTGTTGGCTCTATGTTCTATGAAGCCCGCAAGAAAATGGGCAAGGATCGCGGGCTGAAGCGCCTTCTCACCGGAGGGCGAATCCCAGGATATGCATCAGTCGCGAAGACCATGACTCCGCAAGAATATGTCGCAGAGGTCGTTCGCGGCCGAAAGAAGGACCCGACCCTCAGCTTTCAACTCGCGAATGGTCTGATCGTTCTGGATGTCGTCCCCGAATATCTGGAAGATCCCGACTCGCGAGGTTACGCGACGCTCCTCGAATGGTTGAATCCGGAATACACGGTGTCGGTTAGCCTGGAAGAAAGCGAGCAAGCCGCTGCCATGGAAATGTCGTTCGACGAGGCGACACGGGAGCGTAGAGTACCGTCTCGGGTGAGGATCGCCGCTTTTCAGTACCTGCTCCGGCCCATTAAATGCTTCGAGGATTTTGCGACACAGGTTGAATTCTTTGTGCGAAGTGCCCAGGAGTACCGCTGCCAGTTCGCGCTTTTCCCGGAATATTTTTCCATGCAACTCCTGAGCTACCTGCGCGAGACGGCTCCAGCGCGTGCGGTGCGGCGACTCGCGCAGCTCACGCCTGAGTATGAAACACTATTCAAGCGTCTTGCGACAGAGAGTGGACTTTACATCATCGCGGGGACACATCCCGTCATCCAGGGTGGCGAACTCTTCAACGCGGCACATCTTTTCACGCCGAACGGCAAAGTCTTCCGGCAGAAAAAAGTGCATTTGACCCAGACAGAAAAGGGTCCTTACCAGATGAGTCGTGGTCACGGTTTCTATCTGTTCCACACGGATTTCGGCAGAGTTGCAATCCTCGTTTGCTATGACGTCGAGTTTCCGGAAGCAGCGCGCGTGCTCGCGGAAGCAGGCGCGCAGATTATTTTTGTTCCGTCATGTACCGATGAACGTCAGGGATATTTCCGCGTGCGGTACTGTGCGCAGGCGCGTGCAAGCGAAAATCAAATCTACGTGGCTATGGCCGGAACTGTCGGAAACTTGCCCGAAGTGCCATGCATGGCAACACACTACGGCCAGGCGGCCGTTCTCACGCCCTGCGATTTCTTTTTTGCCAGAGACGGTATCGCGGCTGAAGGCAACGTGAATCAAGAACAGATGGTCATTGCCGATTTGGACTTAAACCTCCTGGAGGAGCAGCGCATCAAGGGAACAGTTCTCCCTTTGAACGACCTCATCCGCGACGCCTATGATCGCGTTATCCATTTTGCGGACCATCGCAGCGAAGAAGAACGCATACCGATGCCCGGCGCGAATGGTTTCACCGCTTCTGTGATACACGTAAAAAAACGATAGCCCGAAAGAAAGCGAAAAGTGGCGCTCGGTTCTGTCCTGCACTGCATCAGTTGCGTACTCGGCCCCACATTATCGCCTTACTTCACTTGAAGGGAATCGAGATAAGCGACCAGATCGTCAACGTGTTGTTGTCCGGTTGGATCTTTAATCGGATCGAGATCCTTAAAGCGAGATCCCCATACGGGCATGTCGTCCGATCCATGCGCAACGAGGTTCTTGCCAAACTTTACAAGCGCCCCTACATATCCATAGGGAAACTTTCCGTCGTAGCGTCTAGCGAGAGTCGTCAGATCCGAGGGTGGCGGCTTCAGGGAGACGGCTGCTGGGCCGTTTCCCGAGGCGTCCACTCCGTGACAGGACGCGCAGTACTTTAAGAAAATCTCTTTGCCCGACACCGCATTCGGTTGCCTTGTGGGATGTCTTTGATCGCTCTTTCCTTGGGCACGGCAGTTGGTTAAATCTGCGGCGAGCGCCGCGCACAAAAGGATCACCGTGAGCGCAAATATTCGATTCTTCTCGCGTTGGGCTCGAATATGCTTGTAGATCAAGGCCAAGGTCTTCTCTCGGTCGAATACTATCACGCTCACAAGATCTGCTGGTCTCTGTCTTTCAGCCCAAACTTCCTGAACAATGCAAGGTCGCCTGGCCACAGGCTCCCTCAATACCGTCGCGCTGCGCTTTTGTGTTGTAGGTCTGAGATCCCGTGTGGCTGTGAGCGAGATCACATTGCCGCCTGCTTCAAATCACTGCTCTTTCCACACCCCTGGCGTTTAAATAATTTTTGACTGAGAGAAGCAGGAAAAGAAAAAGGAAATCGGAAGGAGCTGTAGAATGCGAGTTCTTATTGCGTTGGATGTTACCAGCCAAAATACAAAAATCTTAAATGAGACGGCTTCTCGACCCTGGCCTCCAGGGACGGCATTTCTTCTGTTGCATGTTCTTGATCCTTATCCGTTTGCGAAAGCGCCCATTTCTTTGAAACGGGCGAAAGAGGCTGCCGCGATTCAGCTTAACACCGCTTCCCAGAGCTTGATCGAAGCGGGCTGGAAGACTGAGACCGACGTGATTCTCGGGATGCCGCGGCGTGTGGTTTCGCAAATTGCGGAATCCTGGAAGGCGGACTTGGTGATGCTTGGCTCGAACGAAGCCGGGGCGCTCATGCGGCTGTTCCTCGGCAGTACCGCTCGTTCGGTTCTGCGGCATGCGCCTTGTTCGGTGGAAATTGTGCGACCTTCGGCCCAAGAGATGGAAGCAGGCAAGCCTCGCCAAATGAGAATACTCGTGGCTACGGATGGGTCTGAGTATTCGGCGGCAGCGATTCAGTCGGTGGCAAACCGCCCATGGCCGAAGGGAAGCACAGCAAAAGTAATCTCGATTCCAGAACCATTCATGCCTCTGGGTGAATTTCCGTACCTTGAATTGAAGGAGATAGAGGATCAGAACACGGCCGCGCTCAAAGATGCAAAGCGGTACGCGGAGACCGGCGCCGAGGCCCTCTCGAAAGCGGGTCTAACAGCCGCAGCTGAAACACCACTTCCAAGAGACAGCGATGCTAGAGAAATTGTCAAGTTGGCGGAGCTATGGCAGGCGCAACTAGTGGTGCTTGGCTCCCACGGCCTTCGAGGATTTGACCGACTGACCATGGGAAGCATATCGGAGCACGTTGCGCTGCACGCGCCATGTTCCGTGGAAGTGATTCGGGCCCCTTTGGACCTGACGAAGAATCCGAAAAAGTTATCGAAGAAGGGAGCAAAACGATGAGAGTTGTGGAAGTCATGATGGGAACGCCGTATTATTGCCGGCCTGAAAGCAATCTTGGCTCGGCGACAGAACTGATGTGGCAGGGAACTGTGGTTTCCTGCCCGTCGTGGGGAAGGGCGAAAAAGTAATTGGAATCATCACAGACCGGGACATTTGCGTGGCGCTTGGAACGCGAGGCCGGCCTTCCGGTGAAGTGAGAGTCGATGAGGTGATGACTTCGAAGGTGTTTTCCTGCGCCCCAGAGGATGATATCCAAGTGGCTCCGCGAGCTATGCGTGAAGGACATGTGCGCCGCCTTCCCGTTATCACCAAACAAGGTGCATTGGTTGGGGTCATTCCCATAGACGACGTGCTGCTGCGAGCGCAGGCCCCAAGTTTGGGTAAGGCCCCGGAGCTCTCGAGCGATGAGATCGTCAAAACTTTTCGGGCAATCAACGTTCGACAGTTGCATCAGGCGGTAGCCACGAGACTCGCCGTCGCCTGATGTGGCGTGCTGGCGGCTGACACCGGGGCTTCATTAGTGTCGATTTCTCCTCTTTTCCGGAGCAAGACGGGAGGAAGAATTGCAACCATTCCTCAAGAACCAGGGTTATTCACCTTCATCAAGGATCAAATTATCTCCCAGAGGGGCAATACTTGCCGACTGCGGACGATGAACCGATAGGGTGCATGCCCTATATAATTGAACGGGAAACACGTGATCAGCGTCAGCTCCCTTGCGTCCGAAGAGTGGAGGACGCTGACTTCGGTGGCTGGGACCACAAAGGTTGACTGCACCTCATATTGAAAGGACCCGCTGGAAGTTGCGATGGTGATCGTGTCGCCTGGACGGATTTCGCGAAGAGGACGAAACAACCTGTCCCGATGAGCAGCCAGAGCAACATTGCCCCACTCTCCCGGCAAAGGAGTCTGGGGAAGGTGCCCGACCGCACGATCCAAGAGTTCCAGGGCGTCGCCTTGGACGACTACGGCCTTGACTCCTAGCCTGGGGATTTGAATCTCACCGATAACATCGCCGCTGTTTAACAGGCGCGGTTCGGTGGTGGGTGCCGTGTGTTCAAACTTGCGCAATTCGATCGCCTGATAGGCTTCGCCGTAAATAACTACAAAGCTCGCGTATGCGACGGCGACAACTCCCGCGAGCAGAAAAACGAACGAAGCCCAGCGAAGAAAAAATATATCACGACGCGGATGTTTCTTGAGGACATCTGCGGCGGTGTTCATCGCGGGCCTCCGAGGGTCTGCGCCGACTGCGATTTTGTCCCGTTTGGGAGATAGCCAGGCCGCGTCCTGACGCGTAGCTTTTGCGCGTTCAGTGAAGAGACTTGTACCACGATTTTCCGGAACGAATCACGGCTGCTTTTTATAGCTGGCACGTAGCCTAGGGTGTACTGTTCGCGGAGGTCGCGTGCAATTTGTTTTGTGAACTTCGCCGCTTTATCACTCTGCTTTGTGAGGAACGTAATTCCCCCGGTCGCGTTAGAGAGCTTCTTGAGGACTCTTGGATTTTCTTCTTCTCCGGCTTCGTCGACCAAGCCGATTGAATAGATGACAACATGGGATTGCTGAGCCAGAGCCAGCAATTCTGAAAATGTAGCGTGGCTGGCGTTGTCGCCGCCATCACTGACAATGATCAGGGCTTTTTTGTCCCACTGTCCCAGCTCGACGTGCGTTAGCCCCTCGATCACCGCGTCATAGAGAGCGGTCTGTCCGTGCGCGGAGACAGCTGAGAGTGCTTGTTGTAATTCGGCCTCGTCGTGCGTGAACGGTTTTCCGCGCATGAGCTCGACGGAGATGTTTTCATTGAAATCCACAACGAACATTTCATCTTGCTGATTGCTCGAATGGGCGAATGCATTTACCGCCAAAGACACAGCAGATAGTTTGGGACCCATGCTGTAACTATGGTCGACAACCAGCCCAACAGTTACGGGCGTGTCCTCTTCTTTGAAGAGAGTAATCTCCTGCTGCCGGCCGTCCTCGAAGACTTTAAAATTGTGCACCGTGAGCCCGGAAACAAATGCTCCGTTTGAGTCTGTGACGTTAACAGGCAGCACAACGAGAGCGGTAGTGATCGTAATCTTGGCTTGGGCACCTGCCGCAGCTGCGGGAGAAGCCGGCGTGGATCGCTGTCCTAAAATTGTGGCGCTTGGGAGCAGTAGAACTACAAAAATCAAATTATCGATGAAAGCCTTGAATCTGTGTAGCTGACGTTGATTGTGGGATCTCATGGGGGACGGACCCCTTCGCGCCGCGGTGGAGGCTGATACCCTCCGTTCCGCGACGCGCAAGGCCTCGACATTTCTAGGAAAACTGCTTTACCAACAACTTGAGTGCTATTCCAATTGCGATGGCTGCAAAACCCAGCAGTCCAAGCAACGGAATCGTGCTGCCTGTCGGTGGCAGCTTCGCGGGCTCAACTGGCGCCGCTTCCTGTTCGGGCGGATTTGTTGGAAGGACTTGAATGGCTTTAGCTACCGGTTCTTCCTTTTTTTCTGGTGTGATGGCTTCGAGCGGAACCGTCTTCAAGTTGCTTTCCGTCGGAAGAATCGTTTCCGCTGGGACGATTTCCTTGCATTTCTCAGCCAGTTCGCTGGCCCTCTCCTTCGGGTAAACGAATTCCTGGCCGAAATTATCTCCAGGATAGAACCATGCGCGCAACGCCACTGGGCAGATGCCCGGGCGTTCGTTAAAAGTAATCACTGATTCGCCCGTCGGTTCCAGCCGATAATTGGGGATCGCGAGGATCGTGGCGAGAAGCTGTGTTTTGCCTTCGTTCCAAATCTGCACAATGCGCCGCTCTGCTTGTGAGTCAAATATCTTGAATACGTAGGTTCCCGTAGGCAGCGTTTTGCCCCCAGGAATTTCGATTGGTTGATTAAATGTGAAAACAGTTTCTTTGTTCCATGTATCCGCACGCGTTGGACTGACCGTTACTCCGACCAGTAATGCGAGCGCTAGTACAACAAGCAATGTCTTTGCAATTCTCATGACTTCTTCCTCCTCGCAAGATGAACTCCTTGCCTTCTTGCGGCGCCCACTAAATCTGCAATTGCGCCGACTTTCTATTTGCGAGCGTTCTGAATGGAGTTCAGTCCTTTCTCTTTCCGTGGATACTCTGGTTGCGAAGTTGAATCTGTGAGCCGTGTCACGCATCGATGTGATGAAGGGGCGGCAGAGCAATGGGAACCTAGCGTGACCTGGGTCACGTGAAGGCGTGACTTGATGCACTGACCTTCGGCCCTCGAGTGACCAGATTTATGTATGAGGGAAAGATGATGTTCATCAGCCAAGTCATGACGAGAGATGTCGTCTGCTGCACGCCCGAGGACACGGCACGCACAGCTGCGATCTTAATGAAAAAACATGGAGTCGGAGCCATACCAGTCGTCGCCGACGTATCCGATCCTTTGCTCGAAGGGATCGTAACCGATCGTGATCTCTGCTCTCGTGTAGTGGCCGAAGCAAGGAACGCGGACGATATCAAGATCTCAGAACTGATGACGTCTGTTCCAGTCAGCTGTGAACCGGAATTCACGTTAGAGGCCTGTGAAGATTTGATGCAGCAAAACCAAGTGCGCAGAATTCCTGTTGTGGACAAACGCGGGAGATGCGTAGGCATGGTTTCTCAAGCCGACATCGCGCTTTGCGCTCCGGCGCCGGCGGTGGGAAACATGCTGAAGGAGATTTCCAAAGCCTCGAGACCACAACAGAACATCCATTTGCAGGCTGACCAATTCTATTGCGGACAGTTGCACGAGCAGGACGAAATCTTGTTGCTGAATCGACGGCGAGAATTACGCAAGGAAGTTGAGGTGGTTCGATGATCTTTCGGAACCGAGAAGAGGCAGGCGAGCAGTTAGCATCGCGGCTCAGTGAATATGCGAATCGCGACGATGTATTTGTACTCGGAGTTCCGCGGGGTGGTGTACCGATCGCTTTCAAGATCGCTACAGCCCTGAATTTGCCTTTAGACGTATTTGTGCTTCGGAAGCTTGGCGTGCCCGACCACGAAGAGTTGGCATTCGGAGCCATCGGAAGTGGTGGCGTTCGCGTACTTGATAGGGCAGTCGTTGAAGCCATCGGGCTATCCAATGCAGCCATTGAGAAGGTGACACAGGCAGAGAAAACCGAACTCCTTCGCAGGGAAAGGATCTACCGGGGCGGGAGGCCCCCGCTCGATCTGCGGGGGAAGACGGTGATTCTTGTGGATGACGGCATCGCCACCGGGTCGAGCTTGCGAGCGGGTGTGCGCGCCTTGCGGCAAATTCAACCGGCAGCGATTGTAATCGCTGCCCCGGTCGCTCCGCAATCGGCAGTAAATCGTTTGAAGGGCGAAGTGGATGATGTCGTATGTGTCGCCGTCCCAGAAATATTTTATGGTGTCGGACAGTTCTACGATGATTTCTCGCAGGTGACGGATGAAGAAGTCATTAAGTTGCTGGATACAGCGGCTAACCAACCAGAGAAGCAGCATTACCGCTGCGTTGCTACCGGCACGTGCAGTTGACTCTGAGTGCGGAATGATCCCCACGGACGAAAACGTTGCTCCGCCCAGTTTCCAGGAAGCATCGACAGTTGAGGTGCCACAATGCTCGCCAAACAAGACAACGCCGTGGTTAGTGCCATTCGCCGGTCGGCGTACCCGCTTATGGGAGGAAGTACGGATTTTGATTCCTTGCTGAAAGCCATAGGTGACTCGCGGTTCGTTCTGATCGGCGAAGCGTCCCATGGGACTCATGAGTTTTATCGCCTGCGTGCGCAGATCACAAAGCGTTTGATCTCGGAAAAAGAATTCAATGCCGTCGCGGTCGAGGCTGATTGGCCGGACGCATACCGTATCAATCAATACGTGCTATTTGAGAGCGATGACGAGGATGCGATTGAAGCACTATCAGGATTCCAGAGATTTCCCGCGTGGATGTGGCGCAACGCGGATGTTCTCGACTTCGTCGGTTGGTTGCGCAACTATAATGAGCATCGTCACTCCCACCGCGTTGGTTTCTATGGATTGGATCTATACAGCTTGCTCGCCTCGATTCGAGCTGTGCTGGATTTCCTGGACAAAGTCGATCCGGAGGCTGCCCGCCGAGCCCGAAGTCGTTACGCCTGCTTCGATAATTTTGGCGAAGACACCCAGGCGTACGGGTACGCTACGAGCTTCGGCCTCAACAAGAGCTGCGAAGATGAGGTCATCAGCCAATGGATGGAAATGCACCGGCGCGCAGGTGATCTTGCCAGACGTGATGGCCAGGTTGCCCGGGACGCCTTCTTTTTTGCGGAACAGAATGCTCGACTTGTAAAGAACGCGGAGGAGTACTACCGCGCGATGTTCCACGAAAGAGTTTCGTCCTGGAATTTGCGGGACAATCACATGGCGGAAACCTTGCATGCACTAATGCACCATCTCGGACCCAAGTCAAAGGTCGTCGTCTGGGCGCATAATTCTCATCTTGGAGATGCACGCGCGACAGAAATGGGACAGCGAGGCGAACTGAATTTGGGTCAGCTCGTACGGCAGCGATATGGGAGGGAAGCGACACTGGTCGGCTTCACGACGCATACAGGGACTGTGACTGCAGCATCGGGTTGGGACCGTCCCGCGGAACGCAAACAGGTTCGTCCCGCGTTACCCGGTAGCTACGAGGCGCTCTTCCATGCGACCGGCGTTCCGAGTTTCCTCCTTCGTCTCAGCAAGAAGGAAGAAGCGACTGCTGCCCTGCGAGAGCCGCGCCTGGAGCGCGCTATAGGGGTCATCTACTTGCCTCAATCGGAGCGCGCGAGCCACTATTTTCATGCCCTCCTTCCTGAACAATTCGACTTCGTTTTGCACTACGACGAAACGCGTGCCGTCGAGCCTTTGGAGCGGACATCCGCGTGGGAGACTGGCGAAGTTGCCGAGACTTATCCGTCCATGCTGTAGGCAAGATTTTGCGCCGATTTCCCACATACGGTGACTCAATGTGAGGAATCGAACCTTCATATCGACGATTTCCAGCAGGTTGCGTAGGCAGCAAAGAAAAGAATCGAAGGCCCTAGATTGACCAGCTCAGTTCTCCAAGCAGGTATCTTCGCATTCGCGGTGTTTCTTGGCGCGTCTGACGTGTGCGCCCAGCGACAGCCGGAAGTGTTCTTCAAAGACAAGATTGAGTTGTCCGACAAAGAGATTCAACAGATGGACCAAGGTCGAGTCGTTACCAAGGTCCTCGCATCTGCTGACAAAAAGTACGGAGTCCTGGTTTTTGGCGGGGTCTATATCAATGCCACGATCGAGCAGTTCGCTACATCCTATCGCGACGTGAAGACACTTCTTGAGGATAAAGTCTATCTCGACGTGCACGCGTTCGACGTGACTGGTCCCACTACCCTCTCCGACTTTGATCATCTCTCATTCGACCACAAAGATATCGACGCGCTACAGAAGTGCAAACCCCATCATTGCGATCTCCAGGTCTTCGACGTCGAGGCTTTTAAAAACCAGATCAATTGGAACTCAAATGAGAAGTACGAGCAGTTCAACAAGCTCGCCCGCCAACGCATTTTCGCAGGAATGACAAAATATATATCCGGCGGCCTGAGGGTGTTGGGCAGCTATACCGACCGCGAGAATCCGTTCAACCTCTACGAGAACATGAAATCGATGCTGGATGCTTCCTACTATCTGCCGCCCGACAAGGCTGGCAGCATCTATCGACACGTTCTCGACTACCCCGACGGCAAGGCCCTCGGCGCGATTGACTTCTTTTACTGGGAAGACATCGACTTTGGGGAGGGGCCCACGATACGCGTGAATCATGTATCCATGTTTCCGGAGGGCGTGGGAGCTGCCAAATATGTGATTACAAATAAACAGTTGTATGCCAGCCGGTTCATACGCATAGCTCTACAAGTGTTCTACTGCGTCCCGGATACCCTGCACCCCGATAATAAAGGATTTTACCTGATCGAGATGAACGATTCGCGGGTTCCCGAATTTGGCAGCCTAAAACTCAGTGTGGTCCGCAGAATTGCAACCGAAAAGGGAGTCGGGTCAACCCGCGATATTTTAAACCTCTACCTCGGAAGACTCACCGGAAAGTGAAGGATTGCGGATTCAAATGTCTTGCGAGGCTCAGTGCGGGTGAGGGGCCTTGAGACTGCCGTTTGGTTGTGAGCAGCATCACGACTGTCCATGTCTGCGATCACATCTCGAAAAACCTTCCTGTATTACAAAAGGATAGAACCCTAAGCATTCAGAAAACGAAGACTAGAAGCCGATCTGTTTTGAAAAGGAGAAATCTAATGAAAGTGAAAGAAATAATGATGGGTACACCTTATTACTGTCAGCTCGACACGAATCTCGGTTCGGCGACGGAATTGATGTGGGTGGGCAACTGTGGATTCCTTCCCGTCATGGGTGCGAACGGCAAGTTGGTTGGAGTGGTCACGGATCGAGATGTCTGCATCGCTCTCGGAACACGCAACCGCCCTGCGGGAGAAGTCACAATCGCAGAAGTAATGTCCAACAGACTTTTTGCGTGCTCGCCCGATGATGATGTTCACATTGCGCTGGAGACCATGAAAGAGGGAGGCGTTCGCCGGCTGCCTGTCACTTCGCAGACCGGAATTCTGGTCGGCGTGATTTCCATGGACGATCTGTTGGTAAGAGCAGAATCCGCGGGCATCGGCAAACGTCCTGAACTATCCACTGAAGAAGTTGTAAAAGCCTACCGCGCCATCGATAAACGGCGAGTGCCGCAGATTGTGCTCGCCAGAGGCGCTGCCTGAACGAAATATGCCCATTGCGAATCAGGCGGCATCGTAGGGATTGATCTCTTCCCCCAGCTGCCATAGCCAAAGTTTCAAGGGGTGAGGCTGTTTGAGGCTGGGCGACTAGCTCCGGCGGCTTGCTTTGCAGACCTGGCCGCAAGTGGAAGGAGCGAATTCATGGAATTGTTGGATGCCATAAAGAAACGGCGAGCGGTTCGAGAATATACGAACGCTCCCATCGAACGCTCCGTTGTGGAACGACTGATAAGTGCTGCGATTCTCGCGCCAAGCGCAATAAATCTGCAGCCATGGGCATTCGCTGTGGTTCTCGATACGGCGCGTATCGACGAGTACGGTAAACGGGCGAAGCTCTGGTCGCTAGCGAACTTTGCCAAGACTTCGTTCACACCAGACCTTCGTAAGATGCTCGAAGATCCGGACTTCATGATGTTTTATCACGCTCCCGCTCTGGTGATGGTCTTAGCCAAGTCCTCCGACACTCAGGATGCCGAGGACTGTTGTCTCGCTGCCGAGAACATGATGTTGGCCGCCCGCGATGAAGGACTGGGCACTTGCTGGATAGGATTGGCACGTCCATGGCTGGATCTACCGTCAACGAAGGCCGAGCTGAAATTACCCAACCAATGGAGGGTGGTCGCACCCATTGTGCTTGGGCACACGAAAGCCTGGCCAGAGTCCAATGCGCGAAGTCCCGCGGAAGTCTACTGGCTCAGTTGAAGAAAGAGCAGACGCGGCCAACGTCGGCCATTAGGAGAAGACGCGCAAAACCGGATGGCGCTCTGCCAAAGGACGTCAATTATGATTCTGGACCAAAAGCTGGAATTCGATGCCGAGAGACGCGAGGTTGCGATCGATGTCGATGACGTCACGCTCGACGGCACGCTCGTCGTTCCTAGAGATGCAAACGGGGTTGTATTGTTCGCGCATGGCAGCGGAAGCAGCCGCCACAGCCCGCGCAATCGCTATGTGGCGCAGATACTCCACACACAAGGCACCGCAACTTTGTTGTTTGATCTGCTGACACGCCACGAAGAATCGATGGATCAATACACGGGCGAGCTTCGTTTTGACATTCCGTTCCTTGCAAAGCGCCTCGTTGCAGCGACTCGCTGGATTGCAAACGATGCGAGTACGCGAGACTTGAAGGTAGGTTATTTTGGAGCAAGTACGGGTGCGGGAGCGGCGCTCGTTGCAGCCGCTGAACTCCCCAAAGTTATTTCCGCGATCGTCTCGCGTGGTGGCAGGCCCGATCTTGCAGGAAGCGCGCTTGGTCTGGTTCGCGCTCCAACGCTGTTGATCGTTGGCGCGGAGGACACCCCTGTCATCGCAATGAATCGTGAAGCTTTGTCACACCTCAAATGCCCAGACAAAAAGCTGGCCATCATTCCAGGCGCCACCCATCTATTTGAAGAGCCGGGAACGCTTGAGGAAGTTGCAAAACTTGCCGCTGAATGGTTCAGCCGGCATTTCACATTCGTTCCGAAGGCTCAGGGAGCGTCCGCCAAGAGTTCGTAAACGAGAGCGAATCCCCTGAGCTTAATTTGCGTTCCTTCCCTTTACGGCAGTCTTGCTAAAGTGCGCGGACCGCTTCTTCTACTTGCTTTGCGACTGACGCGTGATCTTGTCCCTCGAGGTGTAGCGGCGACCCGAACGCTATCTCGACGTGACCCGGGCGCGGCCACCGCGCATGTCGATGCAGAATCTTTTCAAGGCCTCTCAATCGAATGGGAACAACTGGCACTCCGAGGCGCGCGGCGATCAAGCCGATGCCGGGTTGAAACGGCTTAATCTCTCCTGCCTCCGTTCGCTCGCCTTCTGGAAAGAACAATATAGACCAATTGTCGCTCACCAAGTCTCCAAGATAACGCAGCGACTGGCGCGCGCCAGCCTCCGTCTGCGGAATGGGAAACGCATTGAAAAACAGAGCCACCAACCAATACAAAACACTGTCCCGGAATCGTTCACGTCGCGTGTGCCGGCTCGGACAAAAGTGTCCATCGAAATATTCCTTCCACATCGCGGGTCCAACGCGATAACGGTAGTGCGAGGGCAAGGTCGACAAGATCAAAGGCGTGTCCAAGTGACTCTGATGGTTTGGAGCAAAAATCACCGGTCCCCGTAGGGAACGCAAATGCTCCCGGCCCGTGATGCGAGCGCGGGCAATGGCACGAACCACGGGAAAGAAAAGAAGTGGAAGAACCAGACGCCGAATGATTCTCGCCAACCAAAGACGGTTCCAGGCAGGGAACTCCGCCTTGGTTGGCGTCGCGCTTATCTTCTCCAAAGCGGAAACCGGATTGGCACCTGTAAAAAGCGATTCATCGACGCTGGCATCCAGCTGCTCTTCAAGGTCCAGCATGAGTTCGACTCGGTCGAGCGAACTCAGCCCCAGCTGATCCAGCGTTGTCTCCCGCGTAATGGTCCGGTCAGGAGCATATCGGCGGAGGAGATCGCTCAGTGTTCCTCCGCTCATGACTATTGACGCAGCAGAGCGTCCCGTTTCCACCCAAGTCTGAATCTCGCCATGTTTTAACTTCTTCGTACCTTCCGTGCGTGGCAAGCACTCGCCAGGCCAGATCGAAACGCTACGGATTCGTTGGTGGTCTTCGAGTTTCAAATTGGCCTGCCGTACGATTTCATCTGCGCTGGCGCCGGCGCTCAGAATGAAGACGGCGTGAACTCTGTCTTTGCCCACCACGGCGGATTCTCTCACTCCCGGGAGCTTGTTCAGCACATCTTCCACATCCTCAGGGAATACCTTGAGCCCCTCCGGTGTGACGATCATTTCCTTTTTTCGGCCTCGAATCGTCAGGTTGCCGGCCTCATTCAATCTTCCGATATCGCCCGTGTGAAACCATCCGCCCTGAAATGCCGCCGCGGTTTCTGAGGGTGCGTTGTAATAGCCGGAGGTCACACTCTCGCCGCGGACAAGAATCTCGCTATCCGAAGCGATTTTTATTTCAATACCGGCAATTGGTTTGCCGACCGTGCCCTCCTCAATTTCGAACGGGTTGCTGAACGCAACGATCGGAGCGGTCTCTGTAAGTCCATAACCTTGAATGATCGGCAGCCCTAGGCGTGACCAGAACTCCTCGAGTTCTGCGGCGAGCGGCGCCGCTCCAATAACGAAGGCCCAGAATCTCCATCCGAGCGATCGATGCACGCGGCGATATCGCCACCAGCGGAAAATCCAGTACGTCGCCATCGGAGACGAGTCAATGGTTTCCGGGAATTGAATCTGGATCTGTTTTCGCAGCACTTCGAGGATCTTGGGCACAGCGACAAGTACGGACACGCGCCGCGTGTGGATCTGGCGCACGATTTCATGGGGGCTGTACCCGTGCATGAAGACGGCGGTTGAGGGGATGAGCGGCAATATGAACAAAGTGAGCGCCTGTCCAAGCATGTGGCTCAATGGGATCAGGCTCAGAAAGCGCAGCGGTAGCACGGGCCGGAACCATTTCCGGTACTTCGAGATAATCTCCGCTGGCGTCACCATGTTGGACAAAATATTGCGATGGGTGAGCAGGACGCCTTTTGGCTCCCCGGTCGAGCCTGAAGTAAATACAATCTCAACGACCTCATCTCGATCGATCTGGACAGAAGGAGACTCGCAATGCGTCGTGGTCCATTCAACGTCGCTGAGTTGCCAGACAGGAAGCTGCTGCTTCCAGGCGGTGAAATGGACTTCCTCACCGATCAGGATCAAGCGCGCAACGATGATCTCGTGAATGTGACGCAGAAAGACCTGCGATGAGCGATAGTCGATCGGCACAACAATCACACCAGCAAGAACGCACCCCCAGAATGCGGCGACCCACTCGGGGCGGTTTTCTGACCAGAAGATGACCTTATCGCCTTTATGTATATTGTTTTCAGAGAGCCGCGCTGCAAAACGACGAGCGGCAAGAGCGACTTCGGCGTATGTATATCTCCAACTGCGGTACCCGCTATCGTACTGAAGATATTCGGTTGAGTGGTGCGAGAACTCGCAAAACAAGTCCGCAAGGTTTTGCCGCGGTGACACAGTCGGAGCTCGGTTGTTGCGGAGTTTGGTCATTCTGAATGCTCAGGGTGTCTGCCGGGGAACATGTTGAACCAGAGTCTATGCCCCACGATCACCCAAGGCTGTGACCCGGGTCACCGATTCCATGCGAGGATTCTGTCAGTATTTTACTGCAGCGCTAACCTGGAGTTCTTCGCCTATGCCGACGATCTACCGCAGCCGGCGCTGACATGATTTGAATGAGGAGAAGACACCATGGGGGAAGCAACAGCAATGAAACGCGTCGAAGAATCAACCAAACCAATCAAGAACATTTCGCTGTTCGACCAAATGGGAGAGACTTTTAACGCTCTCACCCGCCGCGCCTATCAGATCTTCGAAAGCAATGGACGCGCCTTTGGGCGTGATCTTGAGAACTGGTTCCAAGCAGAGAGTGAATTGCTTCATCACGTTCCGCTGAATGTCACGGAATCTGACGAATCCTTTGAGGTGAAAGCCGAGGTGCCTGGATTCAACGAAAAAGAAATCGAGCTCGGCGTGGAATCACGTCGGTTGACCATTACTGGCAAACGTGAATCCAAGAAAGAAGAGAGAAAAGGCAAGACGCTTTGTGCTGAGAGTTATTCAGACCAGATCCTCCGCATTGTGGACCTGCCCACAGAAATCGAAACCGACAAAGTGACGGCGACGCTGAAGAACGGCGTATTGGATCTCACCCTGCCGAAAGTGGCCATGGCGCAGCCTCTGCGTATTCATCCAAAAGCCGCCTGAGATCCTTTCGGGATGGTAGTCGGAGAACTTGACCCTCTCCGACTACCGCAAATCTCAGGCGTATCGCGCCTAAGAGGAAAGGGAGGAGGTTTTGGTGGTTTCTCATCGTATTCAATCCCTCCGCAAGGAACACGAAAGGCTCCTACATCTTGTAGGCGGAATCGAGAAAATGCTTGACTTAGCTTCAAAGAATGTATTTTCGGAACACTTGAAGAGTCTTA
>Ga0209448_10000067_pt1 | contig 37627 bp, 25 predicted proteins | sample BogFormECP14_OM2_FD_188245 | JGI IMG/M metagenome (GOLD analysis project Ga0209448, IMG submission 188245) | Bog forest soil microbial communities from Calvert Island, British Columbia, Canada - ECP14_OM2 (SPAdes) (version 2) | ecosystem: Environmental > Aquatic > Freshwater > Wetlands > Bog ... | reverse complement strand
TTCGGGACCAGGGGGTCGGAGGTTCAAATCCTCTCTCCCCGACCAATCTTTCTCTTCTTTCAACTCTCTTCCTTCAACCGCTACGCGGCCCACAACGAAGAAGTGAATGGGACCCTATTACTTTCGACACTTCCACCTCGCAGCGCTGTGCCTATAAAGTATTCTTCCATGCGTCGAGCAGGCATCTTGATGGTTACAGCGGCACTATTTGCCGCTCTATTTGCAGCTTTGGCCACGCGGAGCACGGCTCAAGCGCCGGCCCACGCGGAACGCAAGGTAGTCAGCAGAATCGATCCCTTTTATCCAGAAATGGCGAAGCGCATGCACCTTGGTGGCGTGGTCAAGTTGGAAGCTGTAGTGCGGCCAAATGGGACGGTTAAATCTGTGAAGCCACTCGGGGGGAGTCCGGTGCTGATCGAAGCGGCCAGGGTTGCGGTCCTCAAGTGGAGGTTTGAAGTTGCACCTGAAGAAACCACTGAGCCGGTTCAAGTTACATTCGAGTTACCGTAATCGGCGCTCTTCTCCCCGTACCACTCTGCTTCAAGACTTGTACTCGCCGGTGCTTAGGAAACAGAGACCATCAACTTCGATTCCAATTTCCATTTCAATTACAATCCCCTGCCAAGAGGCGAAGTCATGGCAAAGCTAAGGGGACTGGCGTCCTTCATTGCAACCGTCAAGAGTCGTCAGAGCAAGCACGTCATTCTGTTTCTTTTCGCGAGCGCGATCGTGGCCGCAGCGCAGCCCAAGGCGCTCTTCTACATGATGGACAGGCCTGACTCTGTGCAGTCGTTCACCGATCACGCGGACAAAATCGACATTCTCGTGCCTGCCTGGTATGGCGTTGACGGCAACGGGCTCATTTGGGGCGGACCGAATCCGCATGTGCTGCAGACAGCGGCGCAGCACCATGTGCCGGTCATGCCGATCGTCGCTACTACGGTGCAGGCAGAACTGCACAAACTTTTCACTACTCCGGCGGCGCGAAAGGCCTTCGTCGAGTCGATTCTCAGCGAGTGCAAGAAAAACGGATACAGCGGCTTTCAAATCGACTTCGAAAATGTGCAGTGGACCGACCGCGATCTGCTCACGGACCTGGTTGGCGAAACCGCGACTGCGCTCCACAAGGAAGGCTTGCAACTTACCATCGCCACCGTGCCCAACGGGCCCGGCGCTCCTGGACAGAGCGGCTACTCGCACTGGCTCTATGCCAACTGGCGCGGGGCATACGATCTGAAGGCCCTGGCTCAAGTCGCCGACCTGATTTGCCTGATGACTTACGACCAAAACACGCGATGGACAGCACCCGGTCCGGTCGCGGGTTATCCGTGGACCGTGCGACAACTGGAATACGCACTGCAATTTGTTCCCAAGGAGAAGCTGTCGCTCGGCATTCCGGTTTATGGGTATCACTGGTTTGCCGGGGATCCCGGCAAGGATGACAAGCCGAACCCGACTGCCGAGTACGTGGGGCAGCAGGAAGTCGACCAATATCTGGCTGCCTATCACCCGCATGCCGAGTGGGATTCGGTGGATCGCGTGGCCTGGTTCTACTTTTACAAGGACGATAATCGGGAGTGGGTTTTCTATACCGACAAGCGCGGATTCCAGGAACGCCTGAATTTAGCTCGCGATCACAATTTGCAGGGCTTTTGTTCGTGGGTGCTGGGGTCTGAGGATCCCGCAATCTGGACCGTGTTGCCTTCCCACAAATGAAAGCTCTAGCGAAATCTTCGGACTAACAAAGTGTGGCGATCCGATCGATACAGGCCGAGCACATAAAGTGTGGCTTTGCCTTTTGTTGAATAAATGACCTGGCGGATCCGGAGCAAGGGCTCATCGCGGGCAACTTTCAGAAGGTTGGCGGTCGCGGGGGCGGCGGCAGTGGCATCCATTTCCTCGTCGGCATATGCGATTTGGATTCCGTAGTTGCTCTCCAAAATCGAAAACAGCGACCCCCGCGCCACCAGGTTGCGAGTTAGACCGGCGAATTGATCGGCCGGCAGATAGCAGGTTTCAACCGCGAACGGTTCGTCGGCGGCCAGCCGGAGCCGTTCCAATTTCAGCAGGCGAGTGTTGGCCGTCAAGGCCAGACGCGCCGCGACCTCTTGTTCGTTGTCGACCAAGCCGAACGAAAGCACTTTGGAGCAAGCGGTTAAACTTCGACTGGCCATCTGCTCGGTGAAACTGGTCAGCTTGTTGAAGTGGATTTTGGGCGGCGCTACAAAAGTTCCGGCGCCGCGCCTGCGCTGTACCAGACCCTCGCGTTCGAGGGCGGTTAGGGCGTGTCGGGCCGTCATCAGGCTGACCTGGTGAATCTTCGCCAGCTCCCGTTCGGAATCGACTGCATCCCCCGGTTTCAACTGCCCGCTGTCAATGCGCTTGACGATCGTGGCCTGGATCTTCTGGTATGCAGGCATTCCATTTGGGCGGTTGTTTGGCATGAACTCCCCAATCCTTCGGATCAGAATCAGAAACGCTGACGTTTACCCGGCGCGCGCCTGTGGGACCGAAAACCTTGATAATTGATCATTTTGCTGGTTGTGCTATAGAGCAAGCAAAACCGAAAACAGGTGTGCCGGCGCGTTTTCGAATGCTCTCCTTCTCTCTTCTATGCTATAGAGCTTTTGAAAACAACTCATTTTAAGACCATACAGCCATTAGGACTCACACCTTAAACTTCTCCGTGGAACTTGTAAAGAGCGACTCTGGGTACAGGTTGTAATACAGCATTTCATAGTGAAACATTCCATACCAGGTAGAGCTTAAAAGTACCCAGTTTTCCACAGGGCGGATGACGGACCCGCCTGCGGTAGAAGCGTTCCCAGCGAAGTGCTATAGCTGAATGCCAAGAATCGAAAAATCAGAAATTCAAACTTTCTGTGATTTTTCCCTTGACGACGCTTACGAAAGTACTATATAGCATTAATCCTAGTATTAATGCAGTATTTATTTCATTGAATTCTGTTTCACGAAAAGCGTCTCCGGGAGGGCTGTGATGCGAAGGTCATTGTCGATGTGGATTGGAATTTTGCTGCTGGTCGGACTGGTGGGCGCGCTGGCGCCGGCGTGGGGCCAGGAGGTAGCCGCGACAATTGTGGGTACGGTTACGGACTCCACCGGGGCGCCGATCAAGGGCGCCACTATTGTCGCTCGGGACGCCGAGCGCGGCGCGGTCTGGAAGGCGGAGACCAACGAGACTGGAGACTTCAACATATTGCGCCTCCCAGTGGGAACCTACACGGTCGAGGCCACTGCTGCTGGTTTTGACAAATCCGTGTACCCGCCATACACGCTGGTGTTGAACCAGACGGCGCGTTTCAACTTCCAGATGAAGGTGGGCAAGGTCAGCGAAACTGTCGAAGTGACCGGCGCCGCGCCAATCCTGCAGACGGAGACCACGGAGGTCAGCACACTGATCGATTCCACCTCGGTGACTTCGATGGCGCTGGTCACGCGCAACTACATGTCGCTCACGCTGCTCGCTCCCGGAGCCACGACTCCGAGCCCTGGGGAGTACAACGCGCCGGGCCTGATGACCACCGCGGGACGCCCCTATATCAATGGAAACCGTGAGCAGGCGAACGCCTTGCTGCTGGATGGCATTGATATCAGCGAAAACAGCAACAACGAAGTTGGATACACGCCAAGCCCCGATGCCATTCAGGAATTCAATATGATTACGCAGAATGCCTCGGCCGAATTCGGCAGTTACGAAGGTGGCGTGATCAGCACTGCGATCAAATCTGGGACCAACAGTTTCCACGGCAGCGCCTTCGAGTTCTACCGCGATGGCAATTTCAACGCAAACCCTTGGGCAAATGGCCTGACAAATCCGGTGGTTACCAAGCCGGGGCTGAACTACAACCAGTTCGGAGCCGCAGTGGGCGGACCCATCATCAAGAACAAGCTGTTCTTCTTCGCCGACTACGAGGGGCAGCGTTTCGACCAGCCTCCGTCGGGGGGGAACGTCTATCTCATGACCAGCGCGTTCCAGAGCGGCAACTTCGGTGCACTGTGCACCAGTCCTGGTGGGTCGTTTAATGGTGCCGGCATTTGCACCGGGGGTACTCAAATCACTGACCCGAACAACGGCAACGCCCCGATCCCGTTCAATAACTTTGCCAATGCCTCGGCCGCTTCGCAAACCGAGAGCCCTGTGACGCAAAAGCTTTTCGCCGGTCTCCCCACGCCTAACGCCCAAGGGAATGTTCCGGTGACGAACGGCCAGGTACTCGATAACGACCAAGGCGACCTGAAGATCGACTACAACATGTCCGACAGGAACCATGTGAGTGGGCGCTGGTCCCAGGCGCGGGTTCGCAATCCGTTCACCAGCAGCTTTGCGCTATCGGAGGTTTCGCCAGCCCTCCAGCCCGTGCGAAACGCCGATGTGCAGTGGTTGCACACGTTCAGCCCCAGCTTGCTCAATGAGGTCCGCTTCGGTTTTAATGCGGTCGATATCAACAATTCCCAGCCGACTGCCGGGAGTGTGGGCAATCTCGCGCAGACGATCGGCATCACCGGCGGTAACGCCTATAGCGCCGGCTTGCCGATCATTACTGCAGGGAACCTCACCATCGGCGCGAATGGGCTGTACCAAACCTTCCACACCTCGACCCCGCAGGTCGACGAGATCCTTTCTATCACCCACGGTCGTCACCAGTTTAAGGTGGGCTACCAGTACGAGCGGTTGAGGCTTGACCAACAGTATTCAGGAAACGCCGGAGAATTAGGCAGCATCACTTTCGGTGGCGGCTTGACTGGCTCGCCTTACTCGGACCTGTGGATGGGCAATGCCAGTACGATTGCCCGAGGCAGCACTCCGGAGTTGCTGGGCCGCCGTGGCACCATCAACGCCGTCTTTGCCGAGGACAATTGGCGAGTCTCGAACACACTCACGGTGAATCTGGGCCTGCGCTGGGAGGACCACACTCCATTCAATGAGATTCACAACAACGAAGTCAACTTCGCTGGCGGCGGACTCATCGCGGGCGGATTGCAGGTAATGTCGGGCCAGAAAGCTCTGTACAACAACTATCTGGGCATCGGCGATTTCCTGCCCCGCCTTGGAGTCGCTTGGTCGCCGGAAGCCATGCACAACAAGATGGTGATTCGTGCCAGCTATGGAATCTCCGAGTATGTCGAGGGTGGCGGCGTGGGCGAGAATCTGACCGCGAACTTCCCGTTCGCGACTAGCTACAATGCCGCGTTGACGGGCGCGGCCGCGACGCAGAATTTCGGCAACGTTTTTGCCAACGCAACTCCGGCGAACTGCCCGACCCCCATTACCATTTCATGTTATGCGGGCATAAGCAGCATCTACATGTTCGACCCTAACTTCCGCCCCGCGCTCGCGCAGCAGTGGAACGTGACCGTGCAGCAACAGATCAACAATGCCACCACCTTCCAGATTGGCTACGTCGGCCAGCACGGCACCCACCTGTACAACTTCATGGAGTACAACCAAGTGCCGCTGCTCGACGCCAGCGGCAACGTCATCACGAAAACCGGCGAACTGGGCACACCTGCCACCAGCCCGTACTACCTCACCGGCAATCCAGCTTTGATAACGGCGCCGACTAAGGTCTCGTGGGCCAGAGGCAATGCTTCGAATGGATCGCAGGAATATAACGCGCTGCAGGCCGTGCTTCAGCACCGCCTGTCAAAGGGACTCGATGCGCAGGTGGCGTACACCTGGTCGAAGTGCATGAGCGACTCCGGCGGCTTTTATGGAACCTGGTCGAACACGCAGACGTCGCATGGCCAGGTGGGCTGGACAAACATCTTCGCGCCACGTATCGATTGGGGGCCTTGCTTCTGGGATCAAACTCACGTGCTTACGAGCTACGTGACTTACCAACTGCCGCTCGGACGGGGCAAGTTGGTTGGCAACAATATGAGCCGGGCCTTGGACGAGGTGGTCGGGGGCTGGGAGGTCGGCGCAATTCTGTCGGTACACTCGGGCAACGCCATGTCTAACTTCACCGGTTGGGGCGACGATCCTGTTGCGTGGATGACTACCGGCGCTTCCAACCTCTTTGGCGGCGACCGCAGCAACTGCAGCGGCCCGACTCAGTACTTGAAGCACGTCGTGCCGGCAACTGCCACCACAAGCGGGTATGTGCAGTGGTTCAATCCTTCCACGTTCTCGAATCCGGCGGAGACTGCGGGAGGTCAAATCGCCTATGGCACTTGTGGCGCGGGCAGCATCCGTGGACCAAAGTACGTGGACGTCGACACCAGCGTCCATAAGTCATTCGCGATCACAGAGCGTATGAAACTCGAGTTCCGGGCGGAAGCTTACAACGTGTTTAACCACGCGTCGCTCAATGCGCCCGATGTGAACTACGGGGACTTGGGTCTACCCAACGGCGGCTTCGGCGCGATCACCTCGGCGCAGGATCCGCGTAAACTCCAACTGGCATTGAAGTTCAACTTCTAGCCGGAGACGGAAACGGAATGGGCAGGCGTAACCGCGCCTGCCCGTTTCATTTTGGAGCTAAGACAAGGGTCGTGGGACGGGTAGCCGAAGGCGCCATGGAACCGTCATTCCGCTCGATTTCGCGCTGGTTTCATTCTATGATTCTTCCTATGCCCCGCGTTGCGAAGATGCTCGCCGTTTTGTGCCTGGTGCTAGGTTCGTCTTTTTCTTCCACGGCGCAGTCAAAAGCTGGGAGGGCGGCAAACCCCACCGCCGCCGCGGAACGCGCGATCAGTCTCGCAACGGCAGGACGTTGCGCCGAGGCCATACCGGAGCTGAAAAGGGCAATGCGGAGCGTCACAGACAGCGACCTGAAAAAGAAAGCTGGTCTCGCCGGCGTGCGTTGCGCGATGACCCACAATCTGCCCGCCGATGCCGTGGACCTGTTGCAGCTCCTGCGCCGCGACTTTCCGCGCGATCCCGAGGTGTTGTATCAGGCTACACACGCGTACTCGGATCTGTCCGCGCTCGCCTCGCAGGATCTTTTGCGCGAAGCGCCGTTCTCCTATCAGGTGCACGAGATCTCTGCCGAATCGCTCGAAATGGAGGGCAAGTGGGACGAGGCCGCGGCGGAGTACCGCAAGATCCTGGATAGCAATCCGATGGTCCCCAGCATTCATGCACGGCTGGGCCGCGTGCTGCTCTCCAAGTCGCAGCCCTCAGCGGCCGACGTAGAGCAAGCGACGAAGAGCTTTCAAGAAGAGCTTGAGATCGATCCCCGAAATGCCGGAGTGGAGTATGTACTCGGCCAACTAGCGGTGGACGCGCAAGATCCTTCGACGGCGATTCGGCACTTCAGCCGGGCGGCCAAGTTGGACAAGGACTTTTCCGAAGCCTATTTAGCCCTGGGGACGGCCCTGAACGGTACAAAGCAGTTCCCTGAGGCGACGACGGCGCTGGAAGCATACGTGAAAATGGTTCCCGACAGTCCGACGGGGCATTACCAACTCGCGATCGCCTACGCTGGAGTGGGACGGAGGGAGGACTCCAACCGCGAGGCCGCGCTCCAGCGGGAAATGGCGGAAGCGATGGAGGCGGTGAAGCGTAGAGCAGCCGCTGCCATGGAGAAGAAATCCTCTCCCGACGAGCAGTCGCCGGAGCCGAAGTAACGATGCGTTTTGGCTCCGGATCGGTCGACAGGAGAGAGTTCCTGAGAATCATGGCGGGAACACTCGCCTGTCCGGCTTTGAGGCGAATTGTAGCCGCCTCGGACACCCCTTTAATTTATCCGTTTTCTGAGGTTCCATCCGCTGCCAGCGGCATCACGTGGAAACACACCTCGGGTCTTTCCGCTGAAAAGTACTTGCCTCAGTCAACCGGAGCCGGTTGCGCGTTCTTCGACTATGACAACGACGGGTGGATGGACATCTATCTCGTCAACAGTGGGAAGTGCGACATCTTCACCCCCGCCCAGCCGCTGCGCAACGCGCTGTATCGGAACAACCGCGACGGCACCTTTACCGATGTCACCGAACAGGCTGGAGTTGGCGGAGGGGGTTACGGCATGGGTGTCGCGGTTGGAGACTATAACGCCGACGGATTTCCCGACTTGTACGTAACTCAATACGGGCGCAGCCTTCTGTATCGCAACAACGGCGACGGCACCTTTACCGACGTCACCGAACAGGCTGGAGTAGCGGCTCCAGGATGGGCAGCGAGCGCGGTGTGGTTCGACTACGACAACGACGGGCGGCTGGATCTTTTTGTCTGCCGCTTCGCCGACTTCAGTAAGGCGAAGCACCACAATTGCCCGGCAACGGTTCCCTCAGCCAAAGGGCAGAACGAGTATTGCTATCCGGGGGTGTACCCCGCGATGCCGAGTTGGCTCTTCCACAACAATGGCGACGGAACCTTCACGGATGTCAGCCGGAAGATGGGAATCGAGGAGAATCCGGGTAAATCCTGGGGTGCCGTGGCGACAGACGTCAATAACGACGGCTGGATGGACTTGTTTGTGTCCAACGACACGATGGCCAACTTTCTCTTCATGAACCGCGCTGGACGGCGTTTAGAGGAGATCGGTTTCACCGCGGGAGTGGCTTACGGCGAAGGGGGGAGGGCTCGCTCCGGCATGGGCGTTGATTCCGCCGACGTCAATCAGGACGGGTGGATGGACCTGTTTGTGACCGACCTGAACCACGAGCTTGACGGCTTCTTTCAGAGCCGGCACGACGAGACATTCGACGACATAGCAGGGCCTGCTGGAATTGCAAACGCTACCATGCTGATGAGCGGTTGGGGGCTGAAATTCGTGGACTACGATAACGACGGGAACCTCGACCTCATAATCGCTAACGGCCATCCCGACGACCTGATCGAAAAAATCCATGCCAATGTGGGCTATCGCGAGCGGATCTTGCTGTTTCATAACAGCGGGAACGGCTTGAAAAACGTAAGTCAGGAGAGCGGTCCCGCCTTTAACCATCTCATTTCAGGCCGCGGTTTGGCCCTGGGCGACTTCGACAATGACGGAGGCGTCGATGTGCTCATCTCTTGCAACGACGAGCCACCGGTTCTCTTGCATAACAATGTTGGCAGTCAGAATCATTGGCTGGGGATCAATCTCATCGGCAAGAAGGCGAACATCGACGCTGTCGGTGCACGCGTTACCTACCAAGCCGGCGATCTGAAGCGCAGCCGGATGAAAGTGGGCGGCGGGAGCTATCTCTCATCGCACGATCCGCGGATGGTGCTGGGAATTGGCAAGCAGACGAAGCTGGACTGGCTCGAAGTCAAATGGCCGCAACCCAGCAATCTGACTGAACGCTTCACCGATCTTCCCATCGATCGTTACATAACGATCGTGGAGGGTCAGGCTAAGTGGAAATGACGGCGGACGGCACTTGCTTGAGAGTGAATCAACGAGCATGAGGGTTGCCTCCATAATCGTATTGATTTCGGGGTTGCTGGCAGCACTAGATGTGTTTGGGCAGAGTAAGACTCAGTTGCCACCAAGCCCGGTGAGTGCGCCAGTGGCGTCCCCCGCTGGGCGTGATCGCTATGTTGGGGACGAGGTATGCGGCTCGTGCCACCGCGAAAAAGCCGACAGCTTTCACCAAACAGCTCATTACCTCACATCCAGGCTTCCTGATAAGCGTTCTATCCTCGGAAAATTCGCGGCCGAAGCGAACACACTTAGAACTTCTAATCCGCAGCTATTGTTCCGGATGGATGAAAAGGAAGACGGCTTCTTCCAGACTGCAGTGGAGGGAATGGCTCCCTTCTACACTACCGAGCGTACTGAGCGGTTTGGCTTGGTAATAGGATCTGGAGGGAAGGGACAAACGTACTTGTTCTGGAAAGGAGATCGACTGTTTCAACTCCCCGTTTCCTACTGGACAGAGCTGGGGTGGGTGAACAGCCCGGGGTACCGGGATGGCGTCGAGAATTTCGATCGGGTTATAGTTCCGCGTTGCCTGGAGTGTCATGCAACCTACTTCGATGTGATTCCACCTGCACCCAATCGATACGCCAGAGCGGGTTCGGTCCTAGGCATTACCTGTGAAAAATGCCACGGGGCGGGACGCGAGCACGTGCGGCGGGAGGGTTCGAAACCCTCACGCTCTTCCGACTCAGCGATCGACTCTGTCGTCGACTCAGCCATACTCAATCCCGCAAGATTTTCTCGCGACCGACAGATGGACCTCTGCGCCTGGTGCCATGCGGGCCTCGGGGTGGCGCTTGCACCAACGTTCTCCTACATTCCAGGCGAACCGCTCGACAAGTACCTTGAACTGCCGCGGCCCGCTCCAAACGTGGAGCTTGACGTGCACGGCAGCCAAGTCGAACTGCTGGAAAAAAGCCGCTGCTACCAATCCTCGGCAATGACGTGTCTGACTTGCCACGACGTTCACATCGTGCAGCATGATGCGTCAGCATACTCGCAGCGTTGTTTGAGTTGCCACAAAGCTGGAACCGCAATGTTCCCGAAGGTGGGTCATGAAGTCACGAGCAACTGCGTTGATTGCCATATGCCGAAGCAGGAGACGAATCTCATTGTTTTTGACTGGAATGGCAAGAAAGCAAGGCCCCAAGTTCGCAATCATTGGATAAAAGTCTACCCTGCAACGCCAGCTTCCAAGTGATGGTGTTTGCGACCTTTTTGAGCCACTCCAGCAGCCTGAAGGCGGGCAACCTGCGGCGCTTCCTTTGCAACTAAAGAATTAGTTACCTTTCGCTGCGTGGAGCGTCTAAGGTCCAGGGAGGGCATCCGGTGCCGCCGAGACAATCGGGAACTTTGACCGAGGCCGAGCTGCGGATCATGAACGTGCTCTGGGTGAAGGGATCGGGCACGGTCCGGCAAGTCCTTGATTCTATTACTGAAAGACCTATCCTGGCCTATAACTCTGTTTTGACCACCATCCGTGTGCTGGAAAGAAAGGGCTATCTCAGGCATCTCAAGGATGGACGGGCGCACGTGTTCACGCCGTTGGTCGGGAAGAAAGAGGCCACGCGTTCGGAGATACGGCATCTGGTGGGACGCTTCTTCAAGAATTCACATGAACAACTGGTCTTGAACCTCCTTGAGGATCAGGGCATCGGGCCGGAGGAAATCGATCATCTGCGAGAGATGCTGGTGCAGAAGGACGCGACTCGGAGTGACGCAAAATGAGCTGGCTTGCCTTGCAGGCTATCGCGCAGATCTCGGGCGAACGCATTCTCAACGCGCTTCCTGAAGGATTCATGGTCGCGATCTTTGCTTGGGCGTTGTTGCGGGTTTTGCGAAGGCAAAATTCGGGAACCCGATTTGCAGTCTGGTTTCTGGCATTGCTGACCGTCGCTGTGCTTCCCATGCTGGGCTTCGGCGCGGGAGAAGGGCTGATGGGGGCGGGGACGTCGTCTGGCATGCCGTGGGGAAGCCTGCGACCTGCGATCACGATTCCCGGCCGCTGGGCGCTTTTCGTCTTCCTTGCCTGGGCTCTGGGGGCGAGTGTGGGGTTGCTACGTTTGGCTACGGGGCTTTGGCGCCTGCGACGGCTGCGGCGGAGTTGCACTGCCATCGTTGCCGCGGATTTCGATCCGGCGGTGCGAACCACGGTGAATGCAATCGTCGCGTCCAGGCCGGTGACGATCGCGACGTCCGAAGCCGTGCGTGTGCCTGCCGCGATTGGCTTCTGGAAGCCGGCAATTGTCCTGCCGGACTGGGCGTTGCGAGAACTGGCGCCCAAAGATCTGAACGCCATCCTGCTGCACGAATTCGCACACCTGCGGCGTTGGGATGACTGGACAAATCTGATCCAGAAGATCGTGCGCGCTTTGTTCTTCTTTCATCCCGCGGTGTGGTGGATTGAGAACCGGCTGGCGGTGGAACGTGAGATGGCTTGTGACGACGCCGTGCTTGCCGAAACTGCCAACCCGCATGGGTACGCAAGTTGTCTGGTTTCGCTGCTGGAAAAAAGTGTGGCGCATCGTCTACCGGACAAACGATGGTCGATGGCCCAGGCCGCCGTCGACCGGGCCCGCGTGGCTTCGCTGCGGCTGGCGCAGATTCTCGACAAGAACCGGCCTGCGGCCACGCGAGTCTGGAAACCGGCGCTGGGCATGGCTGGAGCTTTTTCCGTGGTCTGCCTGATGGCGCTGCCGTTCGCACCGCAGTTTGTCGCGTTTGATCGGGATGCGACGAGTAATTCCGATCATGCGTACTCAGCCGCAGTTAACCAGACTGCGTTGCAATCGTTGCCGTCCCTCAGTGGAGAGCCGAGCGTCCCTGCTCGGCTGGACGGGCGAGACGCCCGTCGCTCCATTACACGTGCTGTTGGCGGACAGCGGCTCGTCCCGGCTCGTGCAATTGCTGCGCGATTGAACGCGTCACCGCCGCCCGAACCAGTATTCGCGATTCGCGCAAGTGCGGACCAGGAAGTCGTACCTCAATTTCAAACGCTGGTCTTTGTTGAAGCCACAGAGTACGTGACACCCGGCTCGTCAGGGTGGAGCGTCCAGGTGTGGCGCGTGACGTGGGTGACTCAAGTCCGCGAGCGGTTGGCGAGAGTGCCGGTCGCGAATTCGATTTAGCGCGCAAATTTTTTTTACAAACAACAACTAGATATTTAGTTGTACAAGGAGAAACGAAAATGAAGATGTGGATAGAAGGTTGTAAAGCGCGTTGTAAGGCAGCGGTGACCAGGCGTCTGCTAGTGGCACTGGTTGCCGTGATGGCAGTTGGGGTAGTGGCTACGTTCAACTTTACTAAGTCGGCAGCCGCAGCGGCGGCTCCGGCTCCGGCTGCGGCGCCGCTTGATGACAACAGTGTGGCAGCGTTGCTTACGCTCGACCGCGCCATGGAGACGCTGGCAGCACGAGTCACACCCGCGGTCGTGAATGTTACGGTAGCTTCGAAGCCCATCGCGCAGCAGCAGAGCGGTGCGGAAGGCATGCCCGACATCCAGCAGTTTTTTGGTCCGGGCAATCCTTTCGGGCGCGAATTCGGCCACCAGTTCAGTTTTCCGTCGCAGCCTCAGAACCGGATGGAACACGGCCTGGGCAGCGGCGTGATTATCTCGCCCGACGGATACATCGTCACTAACAATCACGTCATCGACGGAGCGGTCGATATTCGCGTCACCATGAGCGACCAGGAAGTGCTGCCAGCGAAGCTGGTGGGCGCCGATCCGCTCACGGACCTCGCGGTCATCAAGGTAAACCGAACCAACTTACCGAGCGTGCCGTTCGGCAACTCGATCAGCTTGCATCCCGGACAGACGGTGCTCGCTTTCGGGAACCCCTACGGTTACCGCTTCACGGTCACGCGCGGCATCATCAGTGCGTTGAACCGTCCGAATCCCGACGCCAGCGATCGACGCAAGCCGGGCGAGTTCATCCAAACCGACGCTGCCATCAATCCCGGGAATTCCGGGGGAGCGCTGGTTAACGCTCGTGGCGAACTTATCGGAATCAATACCTTCCTGATTTCAAACTCGGGGTCTTTTTCCGGGATGGGATTTGCGATTCCCGCTCAGATTGTTCAGCCGACGGTGGAGACGTTGATTCGCGACGGCAAAGTGACTCACCCGTTCATCGGAATTCAAATCGCGGACGTTACTCCCGATAACGCAAAGTTCTTCCATATGGACAAAGCGGCGGGAGCCCTGATCAGCGAAGTTCAGCCGGACACGCCCGGGGCGAAGGCGGGCTTGCAAACTGGAGACGTAGTTATCGAACTCGACGGAAAGCCCGTAGCTGATGCCGGACAGTTGCAAATGACAGTGGGACAAAAGCGACCCGGCGAAACGATCCATCTGCAGGTGGTTCGTGACGGTAAACCGATGAATGTTGCAGTAACCCTCGAAGCCCTGGGCGGCGACAAAGGCATCGAGACCGCTGGCAATGAGCACGGAAAAGGGCGCTGGGGGCTGAGTCTCGCTGACTTGACCGCTGATGTCCGGAATGAACTGCAAGCGCAGGCGTCAGTTCACGGCGCCATTGTTGAGGACGTCAAACCAGGCAGCCCGGCCGATAATGCCGGCTTGCAGCGCGGGGACGTCATCATGGAAGTGGACCGGCATCCGGTGAAATCCGCCGCCGACGTGGCACAGGCTTTATTGAGCGTGCCGAACGGTCAGGATGCGCTGGTGCTGGTGTGGTCGAATGGGGGCAGCACATTCCGCGTGTTGCATCCTGCGCAAGGCTAGAGGCGTTGGTCTCGTGTGGATGACCAGATGCGCGCTGTGTTCCATCCGGCATGGAGCTGGACAGGACGCAGTGCGCATTTTTCTTGGTAGCGCACGCTCTTGACGGGAGAGGACGCCCGTCGCTCCACCGGCTATCGCCCTCTGATGCACTCCATCAACAATTCGAGTTGGACTCAACGCGAACCGGATATTAAAGTCGTGGCTTGGGCAGTTATCGGGAATGGCGCAAAAGCGGAACAGCAATCCAGCCATCCGATGCACACCGTGGTAACCAACAATTCCGCGGCCAATGTGGAGCTCTTCCGACTTCACCCGATAGAATGGCTTAGGGGAAATCTATTTTCATCCTGGCGTCGCTCGGTGGGGACTGGGTGAGTGGTCGCAAGGCCTAAAGAATTTAAGCAAACGGAGACAAGATTTGGACCGACCGAATGAGCTAGTTCAGGATCAGGACCATCCTGCGTGTTCTCTTGATGCCAGCTATGTGCTGACGTGGGAAGAAATCGCGAACCTGACGGCGGAGACTGGGAAGCCAGCCGAGACCCTGATGAACGTTGTTGCCTTGATTGCCAGACGGTTTGGTACTGATGTCTGCTCAGCCTATCTCCTCGAACCCGACCGCGCCAATCTCGTTCTGGCCGCGACGCTCGGGCTACGCCCTGAATCTGTCGGCAAGCTTCGGATGGCAGTCAATGAAGGACTGGTCGGCCTGGTCGCGGAACAAGTGCGCCCGGTGGCGGTTGAGCAGGTTAAGAATCATCCTCGCTTCAAGTACTTCAGCGAGGCCGGCGAGGATGCTTACCAATCATTCCTGGGCGTCCCGCTGATTGATCGCGGTGTGCTGCAAGGCGTGCTGGTGGTTCAAACGGTGGAAGCGCGGGTCTTTCCGGAAGACGAGATTCGTCTGCTCACGGAGGCGGCGAAGCGGGTTGCTCCGGTGGTGAGCGAAGCCCGCACGCTTGACCGTTTCATCGCGCCCGTGCAGGAGCGGCTCTGGGCGCTGGCCCGCAACCTGTGGTGGAGCTGGGATAACGATTCTGCCGCCTTGTTCCGCGATCTCGATCCTCTGCGCTGGAGGCAGCTTAATCACAGTCCCGTCTCGCTGCTGAACGAGTATCCTCTGGACAAACTCGAAGCGCGCGCCGCGGAACTCATCCTGCACAGCCGGATCAACTACGCCTATCGCCGCCTGCGCGAGTACCAGGATGCGGAGCGAACTTGGGGTGCGCGCCATGCCGGTGTACTGCGGCCGCGTCCCGTGGCTTATTTCTCCGCCGAATTTGGCGTGCACGAATCTCTCCCGGTGTATTCCGGTGGACTTGGAGTTCTGGCCGGCGATCACATCAAGAGCGCCTCCGATCTCGGGATCCCGTTGGTCGGCGTCGGCCTGTTTTATGGCCAAGGATACTTTCGGCAGCGCCTTGATCGCGACGGCTGGCAGCATGAGGAGTACCTCGAAACCGATGTCAATCAACTGGCTATGGAAACGGCCATCGGGAAAAATGGCAGACCGGTCGTGGTGCAGGTTGATACCCACCATGGTCCAATCTACGCAAAAGTGTGGCGCGTGAAGGTGGGCCGCTGCGACTTGTTTCTGCTCGACTCGGATGTGGAAGGCAATACTCCCGAAGACCGCGAGATGACTTCGCGTCTGTACGGGGGCGACGGCCGGGTTCGCGTGCATCAGGAACTGCTTCTGGGCGTAGGCGGCCTGCGCGCTCTGAAGGCGCTTGGCATCACGCCGGGGGTTCTTCACCTCAACGAAGGGCACAGCGGATTTGCGGTGTTGGAAGCGATTCGCCAACGTATGGAGGAAGAGGGCATCAGCTTCGACACGGCCGTGCCCCAGGTTGCGCGCGAAGTTGTTTTTACCACCCACACTCCCGTGCCCGCCGGCCATGATCGCTTCGATGCGGATCTGATCGAAGAGCACCTCGGACCTCTGCGCGAGGCGCTCGGGCTTTCCAAGAAGAATTTCATGGCGCTGGGACGAGAGAATCCAGAAAGCGACGAACGTTTCTGCATGACCGTGCTAGGCCTGAAACTTTCGCGGCGCGCCAACGCGGTTTCCTCGCTGCACGGTGAAGTGTCCCGCGCCATGTGGACCGGGCTGTTCCCGGGCAAACCCGAAGACGCGGTTCCCATCGGACACATCACCAACGGCGTTCATGCTCCCACCTGGTTGGCGCCGCAAATGTTTCGTCTCTACGATCGCCATCTGGGCACGGGATGGCATCTGCGAAGCAGCGAGGCCAAAATCTGGGAGGGCATTGACAACGTCGATGACGGCGAGCTCTGGGAGACGCATTTCAATCTGAAATCACGAATGATCGAATTCGTGCGTCGGCGCGCCGTCAAGCAGGCCACGCACCGCGGCGAATCGCGCGAGGTGCTGCAGCAACTGGAACGAGTGCTCAGTCCGGACGCTCTGACCATCGGTTTTGCGCGCCGCTTTGCCACCTACAAGCGTGCCAACCTGATTTTGGCTGACATCGAAAAAATAGCCAGCATGGTCAATGATCCGAAACGCCCGGTGCAATTTGTGTTTGCCGGGAAAGCGCATCCGCTCGACGAACCGGGCAAGCGCGTCCTGCAGCAGATTGCCCAGTTGATGCGCGACCCGCAGTTTTCCGACAAATTCGTTTTTGTCGAAGACTACGATATCAACGTTGGCCGCCATTTAACGCAAGGGGTGGATGTCTGGCTTAACAATCCGCGGCGGCCGCTGGAAGCGTCTGGAACGAGCGGCCAGAAAGTCGTTTTGAACGGCGGATTGAACCTCTCGGTTCTGGACGGCTGGTGGGCGGAAGCCTACGACGGGCTGAACGGCTTCGCCATCGGAAGCGGCAGAACTCACTCCGACATGAATGTTCACGACACCCGCGATGGGGACGACCTGCTGCGAGTTCTTCGCGAAGAGGTGATTCCTCTCTACTATCAGCGCGATCGCGACGGCCTTCCACGCGGCTGGATCCAGCGCATGAAGCGCACCATCCGCACCCTGGGCTGGCGCTTCAACGCCGATCGCATGGTGATGGATTACACGCTCAAGTGCTACGTTCCAGCAGCCGGTGGCACCTCGAGCGACCTGCGGCTGGGACTGTAGCCAAGAGCTACGAGCTAAAAGCTGCACTCAGTACGAGGCAGGGACGGTAGCGTCTTCGGGATAGCCCGCCATTCCGAACTCGGGCACATCGAGACCCTCTTCTTCCACTTCGGGTGCCACGCGCATGCTCTTCACTTTGTTGACGCACCAGAAGACGACGTAGGTCGCACCGAAGGCCCAGACGGCATACAAAGTTGCTCCCATGAGTTGACATAGAAACTGCCGCGTATCTCCGTGGAGCAAGCCCGTCACCCCTTGGCCCGTATGTCCCAGGTAAGACGTTGCGCCGACGCCATTCCACCCGGCGCCGTAAGCGCCGTCGGCAAAGATGCCCACGCTGACAGCGCCTAGCCAGCCACAGTAGCCGTGCACCGAAATCGCGCCGCACGGGTCATCGATCTTAAGATAGCGGTCATTGAAAAGAACGCCGCCGCAAACCAGGCATCCCGCCAGTATGCCAATGACGACCGCTGACGTGGGAGACACAAACGCACAGGGCGCGGTGATCGCGACCAGCCCGGCGAGCATTCCATTGCACGCCATGGTGATGTCCGGTTTGCCGAACAGGAGGTACCACAAGAGCATGGCCGCCGCTGAGCCTGCAACCGCCGCCAGATTGGTGTTCACTGCAACCACCGCAATGCGCAGATCGGTGGCTCCAAGGGTAGAGCCGGGATTAAATCCCATCCAGCCGAAAAGGAGGATAAACGTACCCGTCACTACATACACAATATTGTGAGCGGGAAAGACGCGGATCCTGCCCCCGGGCCCATACTTGCCCAGGCGCGGGCCCAGAATGATCGCCAGAGCCATGGCGCAGAAACCGCCGACCGCGTGAACCACAGTCGATCCGGCAAAGTCGACGTAACCGTGACCAAGATTCAACGTCGATCCGACTTGTGACAGCCAGCCGCCGCCCCACGTCCAGCAGCCGGAAATGGGATAAAGAATCGCGCCGATGAAGAGCTCACAGAGCAGGAAGGCCCAGAAGGTGATGCGCTCGCAGATGGCGCCGACGATGATGTAGCCAGCGGTCTCCATGAACACGACTTCGAACAGGGTCAGGCAGTTGCTGGCGCTGTCGTAGGCCGGGCCGGTAAGAAAAAAGCCCTTGCCGCCGACGAATCCCCACTGTCCGCTTCCGATCAGAAACCTGTTGAGGGTGGGAATGCCGCCCAGGTTGGTGGGCGCGGCGTTGATGGCCACCGCTCCGAACTGGAACGCATAGCCGACGGCATAGTAGGCCAGAAAGGCGAAGACGTAGGCGGCAAAGTTCAGCATCATCAAGTGGGCGACATTTTTCTTTCGCACCAGCCCGCAGGTCAGCAGCGCGAAACCTGCTTGCATGAAGAGGACGAGATAGCCGGTATTCAGGGTCCACGCAAAGTTGGTGGCCACGCGGACGTGCCCGACACTGTCAGCCAGCTTTACCGCGAGCGGCTCTTTTGCCGCCTGAGCTTGATAGTCGTCGAAAGCCTTCTTGTTGGTGGCATAGTCCGGCGCCGCCTTGTCGGTGGGCTCCGAGACGACAAAGGAATTGCCGGCCGCGTCCACGGCGGTGGTTTTGTCCCCGGTTGCTATGCCCGATGGATCGGGCTTTGGGGAGTCGTCGGCAAGGCAGGGCGTGGCCAGGGCAGCAAAAAATCCGGCGGCTAGAAGGATGGCCAGAATGGTGACAAATAATGACCGGCGCGGGAGGCGCCTTTCCGGTTGCTTCATCATGGAATTACTCCTGTTTCTGTGCGATAGACCATTGGTATGGAATACTTTGGCGTGGAGAAGGGCGGCGTGAAATACGGGCATGAAATGTTTCGCAGGCCTCCAACTCGCGTGCTGGAATTAGTCCCCCACACTAAATGCCGTTGATCCGCTGAGTCCAATAGAAATTTCTTCTTGCAGGCATCAGAAAAGCTTTCAAAAGGGTTCCCCAGTTCGACCCTTCCTGTTTCTGCCCGCTCCTGCGGGTCCAGGGACCAAAGAGTCTCGAACCTCGGTTTCGACTTGACAGTTCGGTTGGACCATTTACTATATATGAATATTTATGCATAATAATGGATAAATATGCCTTAACGAGGGAAATGGAGCGAGTGGAGCTTCGGTGGACTTGAATAAAATCTGATGGCGGCCAGACTTAAAACCGCGGTGCTTGGCGCGACCGGCTATTCCGGCCTGGAACTCGCTCGTCTGCTCAACCGCCATCCGCGAACCGACGCGCCCTTGCTTTTGCGGCGTAGTGCCGAGACGGGCGATTCCGTTTTCGGATTGCCCGACGTTTCTGGCAACGGCAAGGGCAACGGCAATTCGCCGGTGCAGCCGTTTTCCTGTTCCACCTTTTCATGGTCCGCACTGGAGCAACATGGCGTGGAGCTCCTGTTCCTGGCTACGCCCCACGGCGTGTCTCGCGAACTTGTTCCCGAGGCAATTGCGCGCGGACTGCGGGTCGTCGATCTGAGCGGCGCGTGGCGGCTGAAACAGGAACAGCATCGCGCCGTCTATGGATTCAAGGATGCAAACGCGAAGACCGCGGCGGAACTCACGGAGCGCGCCGTGTACGGTCTGCCCGAGTTGAAGCCGAATGCGGACCAGATACCGACGGCGGCTCTGGTTGCGAATCCAGGCTGTTATGCGACTTCCATTATTCTTGCGCTGGCGCCCTTGCTGTCGGCTGGGATTGTGGATTCGGATCGCGGCATTATCTCCGATTCGAAGTCCGGCGTATCGGGTGCAGGCAAAGAGCCTACGGCACGTACTCACTTCGTGTCGGTGGCCGACAACTTTTCCGCCTACTCGGTCTTTGGACACCGGCACACCGGCGAGATTCTCGAGCAATTGGCGCTGAATGCCGCCCAGTTGATCTTCACTCCTCATCTTTTGCCAATTCCGCGGGGGATTCTGTCCACGATTTATGTCTACCTGAAACGCGAGATGACGGCCGATGAGATTCAAGCTTGTTTTCGCGATTTCTACAAAGGCAAGCGGTGGGTGCGGATTTTCCCGGCGGCGAGTTTGCCGGAAATTCAATTCTCGGTGCATACCAACTACTGTGACCTCGGTTTCTGTCTGGCGCGCGATGGCCGCAGGCTTGTCCTGGTTTCCTGTCTAGACAACCTGCTCAAAGGCGCAGCCGGACAAGCCGTGCAGAATATGAACCTGATGTACGGCTGGGACGAAGCGGAGGGTCTGCAGTGAAAATTGTGGTCAAGATCGGCGGCGCGGCGCTGGAGGACAAGCCGACTCTTCAGAAATGCGCGAAGGCGGTGGTGCAGCTTGCCCAAGATGGACACCAGGTTGCCGTCGTGCACGGCGGTGGCAGTGCGCTGACGAGGACTTTGAAACTCCTCGGTAAGACAAGTGACTTCGTCCACGGACTGCGCGTGACCGACGCTGAGACGCGCGATGTTGCCCTGATGGTGCTTGCCGGCATCGTGAACAAGAGCTTAGTGGCGGCGATCGCTGCCGCCGGACAACCGGCCATCGGTCTTTGCGGCGGAGACGGCGGCGTCTTTCGCGCCCGCAAGAAGCAGGACTCGGAACACGATTTGGGATTTGTCGGCGAAATCTGCTTTTCTGAACCGCGCTGGCTTAGGGCCATTTGGGCGGAAGGAGGCATTCCTGTGCTCTCCTCGCTTGCGCTCGGAGGCGACGGACAGTATTACAACGTGAATGCGGACCAGATGGCGGCCGCTTGCGCCATCGCTTGTGAGGCCGACGCGCTTATTTTTCTTACCGACGTGGCGGGCGTGAAGCAAGCCGATGGTTCGGTAATGCCGAGGTTGGATACCAAGCAAGTTGCCGGACTGATCGACGAGTCCGTAATCAGCGGCGGAATGATGCCCAAGCTCGAAGCCTGTACGCAAGCTTTAAAATCCGGTGTGGGGCGCGTGCGCATCCTGCCTGCAGCGCAAGTCGAAATGCTGCCACTGTTTTACTTCACCAAGCTGGAATGCGGCACAGAGGTACTGAGAGCATGAGCCTCGCTTCCGTCTCCCGCATGGAAGCGAGGCTCCTGCTTCCCACGTACGAGCGCCAGCCGATTCTTTTTGTTCGCGGGCGCGGCGTCTATCTCTGGGATTCGCAGGGCAAGCGGCATCTGGATTTCCTCAGCGGAATTGGAGTCAATGCGCTAGGCCACAATCACCCTGCCATCCAAGCGACGATAAGGCGTCAGGCTGGCCGGTTGATTCATATTTCGAATCTGTTCTTCCACGAGTATCAGGCGGAACTGGCGCAAGAGCTAACGCGAATCTCCGGGCTGGACCGCGCTTTCTTTTGCAATAGCGGCACTGAGGCTTGGGAGGGAGCGCTCAAACTCGCCCGCGCCTTTGCGCAAACCAATAATCGCGCCAGCAAACCGAAGACGCACATTCTTGCCATGGGCAATTCTTTTCATGGACGCACCTTTGGCGCGCTGGCCACCACCGGTCAGTTGAAATACCGGGCTCCATTCGCTCCTCTCGTGCCCGGAGTGACTTTCGTCAAGTTTAATGACCTGGACGACCTGCGACGAAAATTTGATTCCAGCGTTTGTGCCGTGTGCATCGAGACCATTCAGGGAGAAGGCGGTATTTGTCCGGTGAATCGGGAGTTTCTCGAACTTGCCTCGCGCTTGGCGAAACGCAGCGGCGCGCTGCTGGTGCTCGACGAGATTCAGTGCGGCCTTGGCCGCACCGGACGTCACTTTGCCTACCAGCACTACGATGTGCTGCCGGACGTGGTCACGGTTGCCAAGCCGCTGGCTTGCGGCTTGCCGCTTGGCGCCATCCTCACCACTGAACGGGTTGCGGGCTGTATGCATCCGGGTATGCATGGAACAACTTTCGGCGGAGGGCCTCTGGCCTGCGCCGTCGCCATCGAGTTTCTACGCCAGGAGAAGAAACTGCTGAAGCACGTGCGCACGCTCGGCGAATATTTTCGCGCGGCACTCGAGACACTCGACAAGAAGCACAAGTCGATTCAGGACGTCCGCGGAGCAGGGCTGATGCAGGCCGTGGAACTGGACTCGCCCGAATTGGCGAAGGCAGTGACCAAGCAACTGCTGCAGGAAGGGATCATCATCAATCGCACGCACGAAACCGTGTTGCGCTTTCTGCCGCCTTACGTAATTCTACAAAAGCACGTGGATCAGGTGGTTAAGGCCCTGGACCGGGCGTTGCTCAAGAATGCGGATTCCGCGCAAACGAACGGGCACAAAGAAAAGAAAACCGCTTCGGCGCGGCGCAGGGAGATCCATGCGCACGCGTGACGCGGTCCTTCCCGATGCCGAGCAGATTCACGCTCTCATCGCGGCCTATTCGGGCGACGGCACACTGCTGCCACGCACGCTGGCGGAGATCTGCGAGAACGTCCGCGACTTTGTCGTCCTCGAGCATGATGGGCGCATCATCGGATGCGGCGCTCTCCACCTCTATGGCGTGCACCTGGCTGAAATTCGTTCGATTACCGTCGATCCCGCGAGCCAAAGCAGCGGCGGCGGCAGGCGGCTGGTCAAGGCGCTTCTGGCGCAGGCGGAAAAACACAAAGTCACTTGCGTATGCCTGTTCACGCGCATTCCGGAATTTTTCTCGCGCATGGGATTCACGATCGCTGCTCATCAGGATCTTCCCGACAAGATCCACAAAGACTGCTACAAGTGTCCCCGGCTTTATCAGTGCGACGAGGTAGCGATGATCCGTGGAGATCTGCCCACGTTTGCCATCCTGCCGCCACCGAAAAACTGGCTGAAGATTCAGGCATGACCGCGCTGCGTATTGCACTAAGAAGTTCTCCTGAGAAAATTCTCTTGCCCCTCGGGTTTTCTTTCGCGGCGGTTGCTGCCGGCATTAAAGTCAGTGGCCGGCCGGACCTCGCGCTGGTGGAGGCCTCCAGTGGCGCGACCGCTGCGGCGTTGTTTACGAAGAACAGGGTCGTCGCCGCCCCAGTGGAAGTTGGCCGAAGGTCGCTGCTTTCGACAGGCGGCCGGGTTCGAGCCATTGTCGTCAACTCCGGGAATGCCAACTGCGCCACTGGGCGCGCTGGTATTCGAGACTGCGAACGGGTTTGTCGAGAAGCCGGAAAGCTGTTTGGCGTGCCCGCTGCCGAAGTCCTTCCTTCATCAACAGGCATCATCGGAGTTCCCCTGCCGGCGGCGAAAATACTGGCGAAGTTGCCGGAGCTTATCGCAACGCGATCGCCCAGCCAGCAAGGCGTCCTGGCCTTCGCTCACGCCGTCATGACCACTGATACTCGGGCGAAGATAGCGTCCGCGGATTTCCGCGTTTCGTTGTCGGAAAGGTCGGAGAGCTCGACTGAAGGCTCGAAAAAAGTCACCGTGTTGGGTATTGCGAAGGGCGCCGGGATGATCCATCCGCAGCTTGCCACCATGCTGGTGTATTTGTTCACGGATGTGGGCGCGAGTTCTCGTGAACTGCAGCCTCTTCTGCGCGAGGCGTGCGACCAGTCTTTGAATTGCATGTCGATCGATGGCGATACTTCGACCAACGACACGGTGTTGCTGCTCGCCAGTGGAGCCAGCGGTGCCCGGGTGGGAGATGTTCGCACGCGCAAAAAGTTGTCCGCGGCTCTGACCGCAGTTTGTCAGTCTCTTGCCGAGCAGATCGTGAGTGACGGTGAGGGCGTTCAGCACGTAATCCGGTTGTTTGTAGAACAGGCGCGGAGCAGGGAAGAGGCGTTGCTGGTGGCGCGGACGATCGCTCATTCCACGCTGGTCAAAACCGCCTGGGCTGGGGCCGATCCGAACTGGGGGCGCATTCTTGCGGCCGTGGGAAGATGCGGCGCGCCTATTGATCCATTGCGCGTCCAGATTTTTATTGGCGAGCAGAGAGTATGCCGTAATGGAATCGGTTGTGCGTTCAATGAGCGGCAGGCTCACCGGGCGCTCGCGCAACCGGTGTGCGATATTCGCGTGCGGCTTGGTCGCGGCCAGCACACTGTGCGGTTCCTCACCACCGATTTGACCGCCGAGTATGTACGGATCAACGCCGACTATTCCACTTAGCTCGGAGCTTACGGAGCGACTGAAGCCGCGCCCCTTCAAAACGGAGCGCCCCGGATTTCCCGGTAGCCCCAGACGGGGCAAGCCCCGTCTCTACCCGAGTTAACCGCTAGAAGCTGAACATCGCCTGCAATTCGATTTTTCGATTTGCCGCCGCGCTCGAGAACGGGCCGCCTGCCAGGGCAATCGACTGTCCAAAATTAGGTGAGCTCAGGACCCCGATGGGAGTTGCCGCGTTCACCTTGTTCAGCACGTTCCGTGCGTTGACGCTGAACGTCAGGTTATAACGCCGGTTGGTTGCCGGGCCCATGCCCCCGAACCCTCCGCCACCGGGCCCTCTTCCCATGCCTCCGCCGCCCCCTCCGCCGCCGCGCGGACCGCCTCCGCCGGGTGGGGGGCCACCGCCCTGCTGCGCCGCGTTCTTGCCACCAAGTTCCGGTCCGAAGCCGAAGGTTTTTGCCAGGCGCAGGTTCAGCGTGAAGTTGGACGGGCCGGTTAGATAGTTGATGGGGATCTGCGGGTACGCCTGCGTCGTGGAAAAGGTGTAGCTGCGGCACGCGGCGACCGTCGGAAACGGGCACGTACCGGGAGCGAAGGTCCCAAATTCGGGACGGACGTTGTACTGCCAGTCGTTGCTCAGATCCTGGCCAACGGTGACGTTGTAGGGTGAGCCGGAATTGAAAATCATGAATGGACTCAGGCGAAACCCACGCGGCAGTCCGACGGTACCCCCTATAAACACCCGATTCCGAATCGCAAAAGAAGCTCGTCCGTAGTCAGCGCCCAGATCGTACTGATTCGAAGGAAAATTCGATGCGCCAGAAGCGTCGCTGTTGGCGTAGTTCAGAGAGTAGTAACCGAACAGGGACAGCTTCGCTCCTGCCCGGACATTGAAATTGGCGATCAACTGGTTCTGCCGGAAATGTCCATCGGAGGAGTATTGAAAGATAGCCTGACTGGGGAGCGGTGCGGAGTTCGGAGTGCCCGGCAGCGGGGCATTGGTGACGAGCGACAGAAACTGGTGCACGCCAAGCGCATTTAGATACGAAACTGTAAGGTTGGCGATCTTTGTGACCTGCCGCTCCAGGCTGAACGCGGTCTGCATGATGTAGGGCGCGTGCAGATCCGGACTGATCTGATAGATGGAAGAAGGCGTCTGCGAGCCCAACAGCGGAGGGGTCGGATAGGTCGGATTGGGCACGAGGTACTGTTGCTGTGTCACGCCGTTCTGACGATCGGCATTCAGGATCAAGCTTTGGGAGAAGCGGTCGTAGAACAGGCCAAACCCGCCGCGCAGTACCGTTTTCGGTGCGCTCTTTCCCCCTCCGCCAATGCCCCATGCAAAACCGACGCGAGGCGCCCAGTCCGCATGATCGGAGATTCCACTCTGGGTTTCAAAACGCAAACCACCGCTCAGCGTGATGTTAGGACGCACCTTCCAATCATCCTGCACGTACAGCCCGGCATCGACCATCGTGACGGGTACGCTGGCAGGCCCGCCGCCGGGGGTAGCATTGATGGAATACTGACTCGGCATACCGTCGTTGTAACTCGTGGAGCTTAAGAAGGTATAGGTGCCATTGAATCCGGCATTGGACACATTGACTTCGTGAATCGCCCGGAGTCGCCCTCCGAATTTCAGGAAGTGCTTGCCCTGCGATATCGAGGTGTAATTCTGCAGCTCGTAATGATCCTGGTGGTCGGTCTGGGTTCCCGAACTGCTGCCTCCTTCCGTGAAATCCCCAATCACGAAGATGCCCACGGCATTGCTCAACGGATTTTGATCGCTGTTGTCGCGCAGATACTGAAAGCGCGTCTCATTGATAGCCTTGGTACCGAGGACTTGCGTATCGGTGATCTGCACGGTGTGTTCCGAGGAGGCGGTGTCGTAACCCGCCTCGGGCAGCACCGTCCCGCCCACACCTGCGTTCTGCTGCGTGTCACGGTAATACTGATAACGTGCGGTGAGCGTGTTGTTGGGGGTGATCTGGTAGTCGATCCGCGGACTGAGGTTGGTGCGGGTATGCGGGTTGGGAACGCTCTCGCTCAGGTCCAGCGTCGGGGCGTTCACGACTGCGACTTCGTCGATGTTGCGCCGCTGCACGTCGAAGAAAAACGATGCTTTTTTACTGATGGGACCGCCGACGTTTCCCATATAGATCACCGAGTCGTACGGTTGCGTCTCGTCGGCGGCGAGGAAAGGATTGCGCGTATTTAATCCCGAGTCGTTTCCCACGACGGAGAACTGTCCGTGGTACTTGTCGGTGCCGGGTTTGGTGAAGATTTCGATTCGTCCATAGCCCAGCTTGTCGTATTCGGCGGAAAACGGATTCTGATTGATGCGAATCTCGCGAATCGATGACTTTGGCGGAAGCTGACCGGCGGTAAATCCGTCAATGTAAAGCTGGCCGCCATTGGGTCCCGCGGAAGGTCCAGCCAGTGCTTCGAGGTCAGACTGCAGTTCATCGGGATCGTCGGGAAGCGCTTCCAGATCTTTGCCGCTGAGCACGATCGCGCTCGCATTGTTCGCAGGGTTGGTGTCGAGCTGCGGTCCTTCCGCCTCCACGTTGACTTTTTCCTGCTTCACGCTGATGTCGAGCGCAATGTTGAATTGCGCGACCTGTCCCGCTGCTACGTCCACGTCGCTTTGCGCGAAAATCGCGAATCCCTGCGCGTTCGCCGTGACCGTGTACTTGCCCGGCGGCAGATTTCCGATTTCGTAACCACCGGTTTTGCTGGTTGTGGAGGAATGCGTTTGTCCCCCGGATACCAGGACGGCCACTGTGGCATTCGCGACCACCGCGCCCGAAGGATCCGTCACCTGGCCGCGCAAGGTTCCCGTGGATGCTGGCGACTGGGCGAAAGCGGGCGCGGCCAGCCCGATCAGCGTCGCCGGAATCAAAATTGCCAAAATGAAGACTGATAGATACCTCAACACGCACCTTTTCTTTCCAGGCAGATCACATTGATTCAGACATTGGCTCAGAACATCAACTCAGAGCATCAACTCAGAACATCAACTCAGAACATGGATTGAGATTTGTTCACTGCTGCGCGGCTTCACCCTCTCCGCCGGGCGCGCCCAGCGACCACGGTGAAAGCAGCGAGGATGCGCTTCGATTTGGCGCAGCCGTCAGGATGGCTTCGACTCCGGCCAGCAGCGTGATCGCGGTTACCACGCCCGAATCTCCGCCCTCGGTTGAGACGATCATCACGGCATCGCCCTTCTGCAAGTCGGCCAGCGTGCTGTTAGGCAAGCGGCTCAACATGCGCTGCAAATCGGGAGAGCCGTTCCCGCCCGGCCCGCTGCCCGGCCGTGCCCCGCCAGCGCTGGGCGCTGCACCCTGCCCGGTCGCAGTTTGACTCTGGGTTTGGCCCTGGCCATTAGCCGCCGCCTGATCTCCGCTCCCGCCGTTCGCCATGCCTTTTAATCGCATGGCGATGCGTTGCGCCATCTCAGCGGGCAACTTCTTCATTTGCGAGTCGGGCGACACCTTCACCACCACCGCGCTCTTGCCGATCGCATCCTGCACCGTCATCGTATTGCTGGACGCATCGATCGCCTTGATGGTTCCCGCAATATTCCGGAATGCGCCGGTGACAACTTCCTCCGCACTCACTTCGCTGCCATCCGGGTTGCGTGTTCCGCGCGCGCGCAACTGGTCTCCTACCTTGAGTTGCGCCATAAATTCGGCGGCGGGCGCTGGCTTTGCATCATCGAACTTCACCGAGTCGGGGGCGTAGCGGCGCAGGATCGTATCCTTGGCAATATGGATGGCGACACTCCGGTTCACGCCCATTCCGCCCGATGAAATCGTGATGGTGCCCGTCGCGGCGTCCACCTTAGTGACCAGGCCGCCTACTCCTCGTTTTTGCCAGTCGTCGCGGTCGTGCTGTTGCTTGGCGGCCACATCGGCCTGCTTCATGACAATCACGGCCAGCGCACTGATGAAGCTCGTGTGTCCGTCGCCATCGGTCGATGCCTGGCCGCGAACCAAAACGCGATCCCCGGGCTGCAAGTCTTGCGCTTGCAGGGCAGTTGCGTTCTTCAGATCCTTTTCTCCAGGCGGCACACGCAGAATTTTCGTCGAGCCTGTCAGCTTCGCCGTGACCTCGCCGCCGGATTCAGCCGCGACCGTGATCGAATCCGCCTGAATGCTCTTGATGACGCCCACGGCCTTAGCGACTTGCGCGCTGGCCGAACTGCTGGCTGGCTTGTCCTGGGCCAAAACGTAGCTCGGCTGCGCCAGCATCAGAGCTGCCAAAGTCATGAGCAAGCAGGCGGCAAGCGGGTGCGTCCTTCGATTCAGGAGGCACACCTGCAGTGATCTCACCCACAAAAACCGCATGATCTAACTTTAGCATCGCCAAATGCGCGATATGTAGCCTTTACGAACTTTTACCGGAATTGACCGTGCGTTTACGGATGCCTGGCAACTGCAACTCTATCGCGGCGCATCCAGTCATACGTGCCCGGCTGGTGTTGACGTCTGTCTCTAGCGCGGATCGATTCGTTGCCGGGCAGGAGATTAGCTAGGTCACCAGGAAAACAATGCTTGCATGGATGCCCATGACCGCTGACAAGTCCAGCTTCGAAGATCAGGCTCAGCCGGTGGCGGCGGGTCTCCTATACCGTTTGACGGTGGCCTTCCCGAGTTGGGCGGGCGCGATTCTGGCGGTGTATTCTGTTTTCTTGTGTAGATTCAGCGCTCTTAAGGTTCGTCCGAAATAAACGACAAACGGAGGACGTGCGGTGAATGAGTCCCGGCCCCATAATGCCCCGCCCAGAGCGCTGAACTTTGTGGTGAACCTTGTGCTGAGCTGGGCGCTGGTCGCCTTTCCCGGAGCCGGCCGGTCGATTTGGGCGCAAGATCTCGCTGCCACCATCGCCGTCGACGTCAAAGTAGTCACGCTGCCCGTCACCGTTCGCGACAAACATGGCAAAATCGTCAAAGACCTCACTAAAGACGATTTCACGCTGCAGGAAGACGGCCGCGCCGAAACCATCAAGTATTTTTCTCAGGAAACGAACCTCCCACTCACGCTGGGCCTGCTCGTCGACACCAGTCGGAGTCAAACCGGCGTGCTCGACGCGGAACGAAACGCGAGCCGCAGTTTTCTCGATCAGATGCTGGTGCAGCCCAAGGACAAAGCTTTTCTTATTCACTTTGATCGCGAAGTGGAGCTGCTGCAAGACTTGACTTCATCGCATGAGAAGTTGCAAGCGGCGCTCGATTTGCTCAAGACGCCATCCGACCGCGAGCGCTCTAACGATCCCAACGACCCCTCGAATTCGCCGTCCGGCTCAGATTCGGGCTCCCATCATGGGGGCGGTACCCAGCTTTATGACGCCGTATTTCTGGCGTCGAACGAATTGATGAAAAAGCAGCAGGGGCGGAAGGCTCTCATCATTCTTTCTGACGGCGTCGACCACGGGAGCAAGACATATTTGGAGAGCGCGATCGAAGCCGCCCAGCGCGCCGACACGGTGATCTATTCCATCTATTTCGCGGAGGTCCGGCGCGACGAAGGCCAACGGCAGACCGGTGGAATGGGCCGGAGCGGCGGCGGTTACCCTGGCGGCGGAGGTGGCGGCTGGCCCGGTGGCGGCGGTGGATGGCCGGGCGGAGGAGGTGGCGGTGGTCGAGGCGGTCGCGGGGGGCAGCGACAGCCCCAGGAATCGCGCGCCGATGGCAAGAAAATTCTGGAGCGGGTTTCCAAGGAAACCGGTGGGCGCTTCTTTGAAGTCTCTAAGAAGCAAACCGTCGGCGAGATTTACGACAGCATTGTCGAAGAACTACGAACCCAGTACAGCATGGGCTATACGCCCGATAAGGACAGCACGGCCTCCGGTTATCATCACGTCACCTTGGCGGTGAAGAAGCCAGACCTGACCGTACAGACCAGGGATGGGTATTACGCGGATCGCGATCTTGCCGAACACAAGAATTGAGGTTGCTGGCCGCGAGCATCAGTAATCCTTACCACGGGGAGCACAGAGGAACACAGGGGAACGCAGTTCGTTCTGCGGAGAGAAACAATCATTTTGCCGCGAGTTCGTCGCGCAACGCTCGCCCCAGCGCCGCTTGCAGATCCGCACTTAACTTGGCTCCGCCTGAGGTCAGGTACAGGACATCAATCGCCATCTGCCCCTCGGTCTCGATCAATGCAATTTCGATGTTGCACTCATGCTTCGAAACGAGCGAGCACATCCGGTAAAGCAGTCCCGGACGATCCTGGGTCAGGATCTGTACCAGCGTGCTGTGGGCGGAGCAACCGTCGTCGAATTCAATCTGGGTCGCGATCTTGACCTTCGTGCCGTTCGCTTTCTCCGATTTCAGGCGGTCGCGCAGCATGCGCGCCACGTCGGCTTCTCCTTTGACCACCGCCGCGATACTTTGTTTCAAACGCTCCCATTCCTGCAGATTCATCTCCAGGGTTCGAAAGCGATCGGTAAAATAGAAGGTGTCAACCACCATGCCCGCGGCATTTGAGAACGCGTTGGCTTTCACGATGTTCATTCCCCACGCGGCCAACGCCCCGGAAACGGAAGCGAACAGGAAGGGCCGGTCGGTGGTAATCAGTGTCAGCTCATACCAGTGGCGCACCTGTTTCAGATTTAATTGGACGCCGTCCTGCCCTAGGCGGGCGGCCATTTCAGCGTGCGCCAGTACGTCGCTTGCGCCATGGATTCGCAGATAGCGTTGGGGCAAGCCTTCGAGAAAAACGTTGATCCTTTTCCCCGCCACCGGCGCCAGCGAGCGCAGATGCGCCAGACTCGACTCATCGTTGCCGGTATGCACGCGCTCATCGGCGCTCCGGCTCAAATAATTCGCGCACGCAATGTACAGTTGCCATAAGTTATCCGCTTTCCACGGCGTCATGGCCTCCGGGTTCACAGCTTTGATGTCGGCATAGGTCATCAGGCACTGCATCTTCATCCGCTCGGGCACGCCCACTTTTTCTGCAAACGACTTCACATTCGCCGGATCGAAGACGTCGCGCCGCATCGCCGCCGACATTTCCAGATGGGTGGCGACCAGATAGCGCACCGTTTCGCGGTCCACCGGATCAAGATCGAGACGCTCGGTGCAGCTGTCGGTGAGCTGCAGACTGAGCTCAACGTGATTGTCACTGGGCACGGATTTGCCGGAGTCATGCAACAGCAACGCTAGGTAAAGCAGTTCCGGCTGTTCGAGTTCGCCCAACAACTCGGCAAAGCGCTGGTCCCATTCCGATTTTGATTCTTTGAGACGATGCAGATTTTCGATTGCCAGGAACGAGTGCTCATCCACCGTATAACGGTGGTAAAAATCCCGTACCACCAGCGCCTCAATCCCCTTCAGTTCCGGCAGCAGGAGTGCCAGCAGGCGAAGCGCGTTCATGGAGCGCAGAGCGTCGGCGGCATGCGGCTGGACCAGGGTTTCCTGCAGGTAAAGCCACAACTCGGCGCCTCGCGGGGGAGTCGCAGCAAGAGCCGGCAGCGCCTGCTCGACTTTATATTCGGTGGTGGTGCTCAATTTCAGGCCATGTTCGGCCATGAAATGAAAAAGCCGCAACAGCATTTCTGGATCGCGCAGGCCGCCCGATTGCTGCTTCAAAAAGATCAGTCCATCCACCACCGAGAAATCGTCGCTTGCGACCCGCGTCCGCCAGCCCTGGAATTGACGGTATAGTGACGACCAGGCTGCCGGAATTTCCTCCAGCAACTGGTTGCAGACGCGGTGCACGCTGCGCACGTGGCCAAAGTAGATGCGCATCCAATCGGCTGCGTTTGTGATATCCGCGTCGTTTGCCCCAAGGCTGGCGCCGATCTTTCTGGCCGCCGCTTCGTCCTGCGCCTCCCAAAAGAGCGTGTTGTCGTGACGCCCATGCCGGAAGTGCAGAAAGCAACGCACGGACATCTGGAAATCGAGGGCCGCGTCGAACGCCCTGCGCGAAGAAACCGGCAATAGCGTATTCGCGTCCGGCCAGACCTTCAATTTTTCCATCGCGGAAATCAGCGCGAGCCAGTTGGCGACGTTGTAGTCGCGCAAGCCGCCGGGCCCATCCTTGACGTTGGGTTCCAGATGAAAGACGGTATTGCCAAATTTATGATGGCGCGCGCGCGTAATCTCGGCCAGGTTCTGGATCAGGTTCTGGCACTCGCGCCCGACCAGACGTGGAACAACTTTTTCGCGCAGCCGGATGAAAAGCTCGCGATCACCCGCCAGGTAACGGCAGTCGAGCAGGGAGATGGCAAACTCGACGTTGGCTGGATCCAACTTTTCGCACTCCGCCAGATTTCGCGTGGCAGGACTGAGCTTTAGCCGCAGGTCCCACAACTCCTGGGAAAAGCGCCGGATGGGATCTTTGAATTCAGCTTCGGAGTCACTCCCGGCGTGCAGAAACAGCAGATCAATATCGGAGTGGGGGAAAAGCCAGCCGCGTCCGAATCCGCCGGTTGCCACCAGCGCAAAGTTTTTTGGGCTGTCGGGACCGGATGGGCTGGAGCTAGCAGAACCTGGGTGAGAGCCAACGATGATTTCGTTCCAGAGCCGCTGAACCATCGAATCGACCAGCGCCGTGCGTCGCGCAAGCGCAGTGCGCCCTTCGCCGGTGACCGAAAATTCCTGCTCGATAGCGGCGGATTCCCGCCCATACAGGTCCCACAACTCACTGTGGACGATGGTCCCGGTAGTCATTCGATGACAGTCTCCCCGAAGTGTTCAGCCTCTGATCCAGCCTTCATTCCACTCTGCTCATAAATAAGCAGAAGAGGGGGATGTCGATCTTTCCCGCGGTTGATTTGTGCCGTCGATCTTTTGCTGTCGATTTCTTGCCCGTCGAATCGGCTTTTCGAAATTCCTGCGCCCTAGAGCACGCTGTCGCCACGTTCGTCGTTGCGAATCCGAATTGCTTCGTCGATGTGCGAAAGAAAAATCTTCCCGTCGCCGATCTTGCCGGTGCGTGCCGCGGTGGTGATTGCCTGGACGACTTTTTCGACCATTTCATCAGCCAGCACGATCTCGAGTTTCACCTTTGGGATCAAGTCGACGGTATACTCGCGTCCTCGATAAAACTCGGTGTGTCCTTTTTGTCGGCCATGTCCTCTGGCTTCGAAAACGGTCATGCCTTCGACGCCAACCTCGTGCAATGCGTCTTTTACGGCATCCAGTTTTGAGACCTGAATAATCGCTTCGACCTTCGTCATTGTTTTCCGTTCCCGGACCCCATCGTCCGCCCTGATCAATTGCCAAGCGTGATTCAACAACCGCATCATAACAATAGTCGCTGCGCAGTCCTTTGCGGAAATCGAAACTATTTATGTTCGTGATTGGATTTCCTTATGTGCGTCTTTGTGCCAGCAGAGATCTTCACCACAGGGGGCACAGAGGAACACAGGTGAAACCCGATTTCTCCCCTGTTCCCTGTGTTCCCCGTGGTAATCGCTTCACCGCTCCAACGCGGAGGAAGCCGCGGTCCAATTGACGTGGGAGGGCTTTCTGCGGTTGGATGGAAGCTGCGTGGCGCCTGCGCCTTCAATCCTCGATGCCGAGTCGCGGCGGTTTAACCGCCTCGATGCGGTCTGGCTTGCGATCTGGCTGATCTTCCTCGCCATCCTGGCGGTGCTGCCTCCGCTATTCGAATGGCACAAGCAGTTAATTCTTCTCGCCATCGGAATTGTGCAGTTGCTGGAGACAAGGTTGATCTCCCGCTTCCCCAAACGAGGGGTTTTCTACGTAGTCCTGCTTAAGATTTCGCTGGCGACCCTACTCATCGATCACACTGGCGAAGTCGGCATCAACAGCAGTTATTATCCTATTTATTATCTGCCGGTGGTTACCGCGGCACTTTACTGTGGCACGTGGCTGACGCTGCTCTGGACGCTGTTTGCATCTGCCGCCTACTGCTCGTATCTGTATCCGGCGATGCTGGAATATGAACTGACTCCCGAGGCATTCGGCCTGCTCGCACAGCGCGTCATCTTTTTCTTTCTCGCCGCCATGGTGGTCAATCGCTTCGCGCAGCAGAGCCAGCATCAAACGCAGTTGTACCGCGATCTCGCCGAACGGCTCGCGGAGACCAATCGCCGCCTCGAGCAGGCTCAGGCCGAAGCGCGACGCTCCGAACGGCTAGCCGCCCTCGGCCAGCTATCGGCTGGATTGGCGCATGAAATTCGCAATCCCCTGGGAGTCATCAAGGGCTCGGCCGAAATGTTGACCCAGAAATTGCAGGCGTCCGACGAGCTTGCCCGTGAGTTAGCCGGATATATTTCGACCGAAGTCAACCGGCTCAGCGCCCTGGTTACGGAGTTTCTGGACTTCGCTCGTCCGCTGCATGCCCAACCGCATCCTGCGGACCTGGTGGCCCTTCTCGATCGGGTCCTGCAAATTGTCGCAGAGCGCTTTGCAGCCAAACCATCGGGCACACAGGCGACGGGCAATGCGGTTCGCGTTGAACGCCACTATGCGAGCGGACTGCCGCTGGTTCCGCTCGACGAAAGTCTGTGCGAGCAGGCCTTCCTTAATCTGGTGCAGAATGCTTACGAAGCCATGCAGGATGGAGACCAGGGCGGCAGGTTGCGAGTCGGTGTTCTGCAGGTGAGTGTTCAACCCGCTACGCAAAACGATCGGGAAGGAGTGGAACTCCGTCTGGCTGACACCGGCCCTGGTGTTCCCGAAGAGTTGCGCGAAGAGATTTTCAACCCTTTTGTGACCACGAAGAAAACGGGCGTGGGGCTGGGGCTCTCCATCGTATCGAAGATCGTGGACGGCCATCATGGGTCGATCCATGTGGAGAATGGGCCGGAGGGGGGCGCGGTGTTTACACTATTCTTCCCGCTTGAAGAGGTGGTCGGGCCGGAGGCAACTGCCGAGCTGCGCTCGGCTTGGACGGGCGAGGGCGCCCGTCCCCACCACACGAGCCAGTCCCACACGGGCCATCCTCACACTGGTACCACCTGAGCAAATGGCAACCATTCTCATCATCGAAGACGAAGCTAAGATGCGGCGACTGCTTGAACTGAACCTGGGCGATGACGGCTTCAAAACAGTCTCCGCGGGCGACGCTGAAACTGGATTGAAGCTGCTCGCCTCCGAGCCGGTTCACCTCGTCCTCACCGACCTTAAGCTCCCCGGCATGAGCGGGCTCGAATTTCTGCAAACCGCCAAGCAACAGAATCCCGCGTTGCCCATCGTGGTTATGACCGCGTTCGGGTCGGTTGAGACAGCGGTTGAGGCGATGAAAGCTGGTGCCAGCGATTATGTCCTTAAGCCTTTTTCGCTCGCTGAAATGCGGATGGTGGTGCACAAGGAGCTCGATAACTCCCGCTTGCGCGACGAGAATCGTTCGCTTCGCGAGGCGCTCGGACAGAAGTACAGCCATCCCAACATCATCGCGACCAGTCCGAAAATGCAGGAGGTGCTGGCCGTCGTCGAGCGCGTTGCTCACACCAACTCCACCGTTCTGCTGGGGGGTGAGAGCGGCGTGGGCAAAGACCTCATCGCTCGCGCCATTCATGAAAAATCGCGCCGTGCTTCGGGTCCGTTCATCAAGATCAACAGCACCGCCATTCCTGAAAATCTGTTGGAGAGCGAACTGTTCGGTTACGAAAAGGGAGCGTTCACTGGAGCCGCCAGCAGCAAGCCAGGCAAATTCGAACTGGCCGACAAAGGCACGCTCTTCCTCGATGAAATCGGAGACGTGCCGCCCGCCATCCAGGTCAAACTTCTCCGCGTGCTGCAGGAGCGAGAGTTCGAGCGCCTGGGTGGCACGCGCACCATCAAGGTTGACGTTCGGCTTCTCGCAGCCACTAACCGCGATCTGCGCGCCGCGCTCGAAGACGGAACATTTCGCGAAGACCTCTACTACCGGCTGAACGTGGTGCCGATCGATATCCCGCCGCTGCGCGAACACAAAGAAGATGTGCCTGGTTTAGCGAACCTTTTTCTCGCGCGCTTTGCCAAAGATTCCGGAAGAGAAGGAAAGATCACTGGCATTTCGTCCGCTGCCATGCAGCTTCTGGTCAGCCACTATTGGCCGGGCAATGTGCGTGAGCTGCAGAACGTTATCGAACGCGCCTGCGCGCTCGCTTCGGGCAGCCAGTTGGAGGCCAGCGACATACAACTCGACTCACCGCGCAATCGCGTGTTCTCGGCGCCGGGTGCGGCATCGGATCGCGATCGCTTCCTTCCCGACGGCATGACCCTTGACCAGTGGGAAGACGAAATGATCCGCGAAGCTCTGAAACGCGCTGGCGGCAACAAGTCGCAGGCGGCGCGGCTGCTCGGGCTCTCGCGGAATGCGCTGCGGTACCGCTTGTCCAAGATCGGTATTGAGGATGAAAACGAAGCGGAATGAGCGACAATCTGCGAGCGGTGGTTGGACGGAGTGTGCCCACGCCTAATGTATGGCCACGTTTTGCCGATAAGGAATACAGGTACAGGTCAAGCGCGATCTTACGCTGCAAGTGTGCCTGGCGGATTGAGCCGGAGGGAATCGAAAGTGGAAGCTGAGAATGAGTTCGCGACCCGCCCTCTTCGAGCCACTGAAATCGACCCCCGGCGCCACCCCCGATTCAAACTTGGGGTGGACATTATTATCCATTCCCGGACGTGCGGTGTGCTGAAGGGCCATACCGTGGATATCAGCGAATCCGGAATTTCGGCCATAATGAGGATAGAAGTTCCCCTAGGCGAGATCGTGGAGTTGGACTTTACGCTGCCATTCGGTCCAGTGACGACCTATGCAACGGTTCGCCAGAGAAGCGCGTTTCGCTATGGCTTCCAGTTCCTTGAGCTAACTGATGTGGAAGCCATCCGACGCACCTGCCGCCAGCTTGCGGTTGAGCAAGCTCTGATATCGCCTGATAGTCTGTGACGCAGGTGGCGAGGAAGTCATGTGTGACTAGGTGTAGACGGCTCCTGGCCGAAAAGCACCACACTGGTGGAACCGGGCCACCGGAGCCCCTTGAATCGCCGATTGTCCTCGCTGTTATGTCTCTCCTACTTTGCTGATAGCAAGGCAGTTAAGGAAATCATCGCCCATTACCCGACATTGGTATTCTGCCTGCATTAGTTGAGGCATAGCTTTCTCTCGAGCAAGGGTGGAGGTACGTAATGAAATTCAAGCTAATAGCGGCAATTCTAGGATTGATGATCGGGATCCCAGGCGTCGTCGTTGCGCAGAACTCGGACGACCAGGTGCCGGATCAAGATTCGAAACCGTCGCCGAGCATCCAAATGCCGAGTCCCAACGACCAAGGTTCCGTGGACTCGATTCCCATGGATCAGGGTTCGGCGAATCAGGGCCCGATAGAGCCCGGCTCCAACGACTCCGGTCCCGGCGCCCCGACTTCCAGTGCGCCGGCTCCGGCTGAGACCCGCAGCGTGGCGCGCATCAGTTTGATTCATGGCGACGTTTCCACGCAGCGCGGC
>Ga0209448_10000066_pt1 | contig 37676 bp, 39 predicted proteins | sample BogFormECP14_OM2_FD_188245 | JGI IMG/M metagenome (GOLD analysis project Ga0209448, IMG submission 188245) | Bog forest soil microbial communities from Calvert Island, British Columbia, Canada - ECP14_OM2 (SPAdes) (version 2) | ecosystem: Environmental > Aquatic > Freshwater > Wetlands > Bog ... | reverse complement strand
CGCCTGCCCGGCATCGCTGAACCGGCGCAGCCGCGTGTTCATTTGCGCCAGGGTGAGGTAAACTTCGCGGTCGTCGGCGTCGCCCTTCAGCATCCCACGGACGTCTTTGAGCGCCTGATCGGGCTCGCCCATGTCGGCCTGCTGCAAAGCCAGCACCATCTTCAGTTGGGGGCTGGGCAGCTTCCGTACCGCTTCTTTCGCGACGTCGAGAGCCTTGGGCCAGTCCTTGGCTTCGCGCCAGGTGTCGATGATCTGCTGATAACCGCGCTCGATGTTGTCGTCGCCTCCCAGAGTGACGATCTCGCGGAAGGTCTCGTTGGCGGAGGCATTGTTTCCCTGATCGCGGTAGATCGTGCCCAGCCGCTCGAGAAACACCGCCCGATTGCTCTTCTCCCCGCTCGAATATTTTCCCTCGGGCTTCTCCGATTTCTTCAACAGGTCGCGCAAGATGGGAACCGCTTCGTCGTAGCGACCCTGTGCCTGGTAGATGGCGGCGATGTTGTAGGGGACTTCGACCGAGTCCTGCACCATGGACTCGGCTTTTTTCAGATTGTCGAGCGCGAGATCGAATTTGCCCTGCTTCCGGTAGATTTCCGCGATGCGAACGTAGGTTTGCGCATCTTCCGGATTCGCGTCCGCAATCACTTTGTATTGTTCGAGAGCGGCATCCGCCTGGCCATCGTTCAGCAAGTTCTGGGCAAGACCGCGAATGGCGTCCAGATTGTCGCGGTCCAGCTCAATCGCGTGCCGATAGGCCTCGACGGCTTCCTTATACTGCTTTTGCTGCTCGTAGGTGTAACCGAGCGCCGAGTAGAGCTTGGCCGAGCGCTCCGTACTCGGCACCGAACTGAGCACCTGAGTAGCGCGAGCTGTGTCGCCCAGTTCGTTATAGAGGTAGCCCAGGGTCGTGACTGCCTCTTCGGAGCCCGGCTGGAGCTTCACTGCAATCTTGAATTCGTTCTCCGCTTTTTGCAGATCGTTGTTCAGGCGATAGAGGCGCCCGAGAAGCAGGTGATCATCCATGCTGTCGGGTTGCAGGCGGACGATCTGCTCATACTGCTCAATCGCCAGTTTCAGCACGCTCTCCGAGCCGCTGCCGGCCTGCATGTCGCCGAGCGAGCGCAGGTAGATCCTTCCGAGCAGACGGCGAGCTTCGAGATTGTTGGGATTGCGCTTGATGATGTCCTGCGCTTCGACCACAGCGTCGCGAATGCGGCCGGTCTTGGCATAGAGCTCGGCGAGCCCGGAGGTCAAGTACGCGGAGGTCGGGTCCGCATCAATAGCGGCACGGTATTCCTCAATCGCCTTGTTGGCCAATTCGCTGCGGCCATACGTAGCTACCTGTTCCTCGTACATATGCGCGAGGGCGAAGTGGTAGTAGGCGGCGGCGCGGTCGGGCGCCTTGCCCTTAGCGGTGGACTCGGCTCCAGCAACGGCCGGGGAATCCGGGGTGCGAGCGGGCTTGTCCTGAGCCAATAAATCTTGAGCCAGTAAAAATGATCCTGTAAGGACGACGCTGACAATCCACCACTGTTTTTTCATGAAAAATCCTGCAGCCTGTAAATCGCGGCCCACGTAATGATTTGGATGCGCATCCGCGGCAATCCGGATTTGCTTATTCTACCCTCGGCGGGCCTCTCAGTGGCGAGAAAGCGCGACATGAGGCTAAAGACGGAAGTTCAGGGGCTTTGGGAGGTCAATATCATCATGAGGTTACTATCAGAGCCTTAATGTCTGAAGTGCCTCACGCCGGTGAAAATCATGGCCAATCCGAGACGGTCGGCGGCTTCGATGACTTCCTGGTCGCGCACTGAGCCTCCGGGCTGAATGATGGCGGTCGCGCCCGCTTTCGCGATTTCCTCGACCCCGTCGGGAAAGGGAAAGAAGGCATCCGAGGCAGCCACCGTGCCTTTCAAGGGCAACTGCGCCTTCATGGCACCCAGTTTGCATGAATCCACGCGGCTCATTTGCCCGGCGCCGACACCCACCGTTTGCCCATCACGAGCATAGAGAATGGCGTTCGATTTCACGTGTTTGCAGACCTTCCACGCAAACAGCAGCGCCCGTTTCTCTTCCGGCGTCGGCGGACGCCTGGTAATAACCTTCAGATCGGCCTCGGTCAGCTGGTGGAGATCGGAATCCTGGACAAGCATGCCACCAGAAATATTTTTCAGGACCCAGTTCTGCTGTCCGGCGGGAACTTCCACCAGCCGCAGATTCTTCTTTGAGGCAAGAGCCGCTTTCGCGCCACTGTCGAATGCGGGAGCGGCGATGACTTCCAGGAAGAGCTTGGCCATTTCGCTCGCCGCCGCGGCATCCACCGTGCGGTTCACTCCGATCACTCCGCCGAACGCCGACACTGGATCGCATTCCAGCGCCCGCACGTAAGCCTCGGCGAGCGTCTTGCCAGTCGCCGTTCCGCATGGATTTGTGTGTTTGATAATGGCGCAGACCGGCTCGTCAAATTCCTGCGCAAGATCCCAGGCGGCTTGCAGGTCGACAATGTTGTTATAGGAAAGCTCCTTGCCCTGCACTTTTCCCTGCAACAGGCGCGCGTTCGCCACGCCCGCGCCCGAACCGTCCGCATACATCGCGGCCTTCTGGTGCGGATTCTCCCCATAGCGCAGATCGGCCACCTTCTGAAACGCCAGGCGCAGATTTCGCGGGAAGCCTTGAGCTGCATGCAGCTCGAAATCGGCGCCCACGCGCTCCAGCGTCGAGGCGATGGCGGAATCGTACGCTGCGGTCGTCGCAAACGCCTTCTGCGCCAGCCGCCACTTCGTCTCCCTGGACAACGTGCCGCCTGAGTACCCCATCTCTTCGGCGATCGCGTCGTAATCGGCGGGCGAGGTTACGACCGCGACATCCTGAAAATTCTTTGCCGCCGAACGGATCATCGAAGGGCCGCCGATATCGATGTTTTCGATCAATTCTTCGAAGGGCACGCCCGGCTTGGCGGCGGTTTTTTCGAAAGGGTACAGGTTGACCACCACCATGTCGATGGCCGCAATGCCATGCTCGGCAACCGCCGCGCGATGGCCGCCGTCTTCACGGCGATACAGGATGCCTCCATGCACCTTCGGATGCAGCGTCTTGACCCGCCCATCCAGCATTTCGGGGAACCCGGTCAGGTCGGAAATGTCTTTCACGGGGATGCCGGAGTCCCGCAACTGCTTGGCCGTGCCTCCGGTCGAAACCAGCTCCACGCCGAAAGCGACGAGTTTGTGGGCGAAATCTACCAATCCGGATTTGTCGGTGACGCTAAGAATGGCGCGTTGGATTTTGGACATGAAGGCCTCGGGAGCGAACGAGAAATTAAAGAAGAAAGATTCTAGCAGTTGGTGGCAGCTGGTACCGGGTACTAGGTTTTCGCCTTGGCCTTAAGCTTCACTTGTCCACCCTGCGTCTCGACCGAGTAGACCACCGTATCGCAGCCGTGCTGCTTGCGAAGCTCGCTGGTTTTTTTCTTGACGAACGCCGCGAAGGAATCGAGGTTGCCAGAAACCTTCTCTCCCGACTTTTGCTTCGCCTCAGTCAGTGCCTTGTAGAGGGATTCAACTTGCTCGCGCTCGGCCGCCGCGCCGGAGCACTGCACGGAAAAAGGCTGGTCATTCCCCGGATCACTGCCCGGCGCGACCGTGCCTTGGCCGTGGTGGCTAAGGCCATACGCCTGATGATGTTTCGTTTCGCGCTCTTCGGGGACGCGCACACCCTGCACCGACAGGAGTGCATCCTGCGGCCGCCGGTAGCCCTCTTCGCGAATCCGCATTTTCTTGCGCCACAGGTCACTTTGAATCGCGTAGCGCTGCGCCATCGCGTTGTACTTAAAGCGCTGCGAAAAACTCAACCGCGGACTATCGCTGAACTTGCGAAGTAACGAGAGAACCTTCCATTCGACGTCGGCGGGAGGCCGTTTGGCTGGATTGTTGAAGAACATCTCGTACTCGATCTTCAGCCGCCGAAGCTGCTGCTCGAGCAGATCCAGTTCTTCCTCAGTGGTCACAACGATCCCCCAGCCAACAGCTTAGCGGTTAAAGCATGGGGCTGGCGAGGTTCCCGCAGGACACGATGGAGATGGTACGAAAGTACCTTAAAACCAGCCGTCAGCCGTCAGCCGTCAGCGACACCGGGTCGCCCGAACGCGGCGTCGAAGGGGTCATCTTGGCAAGAACGACTTAGCAAGAACGACGGACTGCTCGTGTGGCCAAAACCGGGGGGGTTGACTGATGGCTGATAGCTGAAGGCTGATGGCTGGTTTATTTTGTGCTCGACGCCATTTTCTTCACCATCGCCAGTACCAGTTTCCGATCGCTGTCGTTCAGATTGGCCGAATAGCGGCGCATCTGGCTCAGGAAGCGGACTTCATCATCGGAGAGCTGCGGCAATCCCTTATGGCCGTTGCTACTGCCTTCTGCAAAGAATTGCGACAAGGCCAAATCCATTGCCCCAGCGATCTTGGCGAGAGTGTCCAGCGAAGGGATGGTATGGCCGTTTTCGACGCGCGACAGGTAGCAGCGCAACAGGCCAGTGCGTTTTTCGATATCGCCCTGGGACATGTTTCGTTGAAGCCGGAAATTGCGGATGGTCTCGCCGATGTTCATAGATACGCGACTAACTCAATACCAGGACTCATTACGAAGATAAAGATGCGTGCATAGTAACCAGAGTAGTACCTTCTGGCAAGTGGAAATTCCTGGCGTCCGCGTCGCAACTGGTTTCCCGCAATGTTCTTGGGAACGGCACGGCAACGTTTTTGGCGAGGGCACGGCTTTAGAGCCCGCTCTCAGCGAAGCCGAAGGGTGCCACTGAAGGCGGTAGAAATGCGGGCTTTTGCGGTTCATGCAAAGCACAGCGGGCAAAAACGGGTGTAAAATTCAGTGCGTTTTCGAAGTCGAAAAGAAATACGTGGTCCAATGGCGCACCGATTCGAATTCGACCCAGTGAATAAAATCCTGCTGGCCCGTTTTGACGGGCGGGTTACGGATGAATCGCTGGCAGAATTTTACCGGACCGGGCAAGCGCATTGGGCCGCGACCGATGCCTGCGCGGCCATTTCGGACTACTCACTCGCCACGGAATGGACAGTGTCCCACGAATTCATACGCGCACTGGCAAAGGAGGAACCAGCCGTGGTCGATCCGGCCAAGCGTCCTCGCCTGGTCGTTGCCCCGACCGCGGTCGGATTTGGCATATCCCGCATGTTTCAGATTGTGGGAGAGTCGAAACGGCCGCTCTTCAAAGTCGTACGCACCTTGGACGAAGCCTTTGCAGAACTCGGCATTCAATCTCCCCACTTCGAACCTCTAAAGCTAAAGTGACCGCTTTTACGGAGTCCCTTCAAACAGAGGCCAAAGCCCGTCGGCGGTGACGCGGTAGATGGCGAAGGCACTGCCATTGTCAAACGTGCGTCGGAACAGCAATTCGCCGCGGCCATCGCCGTCAGCATCGACGGCGTCGACCAGTTCCAGGCGCGGAGCCACGTCGAGATGCCGCGAATCTGTCTGCGAGAAAAACAGCTTGCGCAACTCCCCTTCGAGGTTGGTGCGGGCGATCAGTGTGATCTCCTTGGGTTCCCCCACGTTTTCGGTCGCAGGTGGATGCGTCTTCGCCGAGAGCACCAGCACCGGCTCATTCGAATTGGAAAGATCAAAAATGCGCAAGCTCACATCGTCGAAGGCAGGCTTCGGCAATTTAGCGGCAGATTTTCCAGTGGATTTGCTTGCGGATGCCTTCCTGCTCGTGGTCGCTCCCTCTTTTGCCGCCGTGCCAGCGTGAGCGCCCAGCTGAGTCGTGGCCAGATCAAGCATCTTGTTGCGATAGACGGCTTCTTCCGCCGTCTTCACATCAAAGGTGTAGGGACGAGGATCGGGCCCGCCGACATCGGAAATCGCCGGAATCATGACGATCCGCGGTGCAGGTGTTGGGGAGTCCTTTGCCGTTGAGTCCAGTTTCCCTGTACCAGAAGCTGCGCCCGGCGTCGCGTCCGTCAAAGGGTCGAAGGTAGTGAACGCTTCAAGGTGTGCCGTTGAGTCCGGCTTCCCGCGTCGCAGACGGGGCCGATTCGGATCGGCGATCGGCTCGTCCGCCTCAGAAGCAGACGCGGGAGCTTTCGCCGTCTCCGCTGGTGCTGGTGCCTTGGCAGCGGGTGCCTTGGACGTGTCTGACGGCGTCGGCGTGCTGGGGGGCGGTGCAGGGGTCGGCGACGGCGCCGCGGTGACCGCGGGCTTTTGCTGGTCTTTGTCTTGATCCTTACCTTTGTCCTTGCTACCAGAGCCGGCGTTAGAATCAGACTTCTCGGCGCGCCGGTGAAGTACGGGTGGCCCATCCTTGTCGTCGTCTGCGATCACGGGCGCCGAGTATTTCTTGTGTTTATTGGGGTCAATCGCTCCTGCAGGAAGCCACGTGCCTTCCGCGATCCAAACGTGGTTCAGTTGCCCGGGCTGGGTGATGGTGAAGACCCCTTGCGACACGCCGCTGCGGAACCCTTCGTAGACGATCCCGAAGTCAAGAGCCATGGGAACGGGCGCCGCTTTATATGAACCCGCGTCGTAGAATTTTCCATCGATCATGATGGCAATGGGAATGAAGCGGGCTTTCCCTTTCGGTGCGAGCTGCACCAGTCCCAGGGCGCGCGGTCCCTTGTTAGACGCTGGCTTGTGTCCGTACTGGGGCGTCAGACCCTGCGCCGCGAGCCAGGTCGAAGCGGCCAAGATGACGGCGAACATCCCGTTGCGATATAACTTGCCATGTAACCGTGGCCGGCGAGGAGAAAATTCCATATGGAAGTTAATGATAAATCCCCAGACTTCAGTACGACGGACGAGAACGGCAAAGAGGTTGCCTTAAAAGACTTTCGCGGCAAGACCGTCGTGCTTTATTTCTATCCCAAAGCCGATACTCCAGGGTGCACCAAGGAGGCGTGCGGCTTTCGCGATACCTACTCGGAAATCAGGAAAACAGGCGTGGTGCTGCTCGGGATTTCAGCGGACACGTCCTCCGCGCAGAAAAAGTTTCAGGACAAGTTCAGTTTGCCTTTTCCGCTGCTGGCCGATGCGGAGAAGAAAATCGCGAATCTGTTCGGCGTGGTCAAAGAGCGGCAAATGTACGGCAAGAAAGTGAAAGGGATCGCGCGGACGACTTTCGTGATTGGTCCCGAGGGCAAGATCAAGCACATCTTCAATAACGTAAAAGCCGAAGGCCACGCGGACGAAGTGCTGGCGTATCTGAAGGGCGCGGCCTGAGACAGTGCATCAGGGAGACTCTTCAGGACAAAATCTGGTGAATTTGCCGTGACTTCCCTCGGCCGCGTTACTTTGCTGACAGCGGAGTTTTTCAATCGCGATCCGCGCCGGGTGGCGCGGGCGTTGCTGGGGAAGTTGCTGGTCCGCAAGACTCCTCGCGGAGTTCTGGCGGGACGAATTGTTGAAACCGAGGCGTATCTCGGCCAGGGCGATGCAGCGGCACACTCGGCGGCGGGCCGAACGGCGCGAAATTCCGTTCTCTTTGGTCCTCCTGGCCACGCCTACGTGTATTTCATCTATGGCAATCACTACTGCCTGAACGTCTCCTGCCTGCCCGACGGAGTCCCCGGCGGCGTGCTGTTTCGCGCCCTGAAGCCGGTCGCGGGCATCGAGCAGATGGTGCAGGCGCGAGGAATCGAGCTGGCGAAAGAAGCTGAACTCAAGAGAATTTCTTTGCTCAAGAAGATTTCTTCCGGCCCCGGACGCATGTCTGAAGCCCTAGGGATCACACGCGAGCGAGATAACGGAAAGAGCCTGGTGAGCGCGCGCTCCGACCTCCGCATTGTCGATGACGGCTATCATGTGCGCCGAGTAACGGTCACCCCGCGCATCGGGATCGTGAAGTCAGCCGAGCAGCCGTTGCGCTACTTCATCGCGGGGAATCCATTTGTTTCTGGGCGCTGACCCCATCCAGCACAAGATTGTCGATCAGGCGTGTGGCGCCAACGTAGGCGGCGACGGCGACCAGCGTCTTTTGCGAAACCTGTTCGACCGGATCAAGCGTATCCGGATCGACGACCTCGAAATAATCCAAACGGACTTCCGGCTCGCTAGAGAAGACTTCCTTGGCGGCTGCGATCAGCTTGGCGGAACTTCTTTCTCCGGCCAGAAACTGCCGCCGAACTTTCTCCAACGACCGTTGCAGCACGAGCGCACGGACGCGCTCTTCTCGATTCAGGTATGCGTTGCGCGAACTCATGGCCAGGCCATCGGATTCGCGCACGATAGCGCAGGCCACAATTTCCACGGGAAAGTTCAGGTCCTGCACCATGCGGCGGATCACGGCCAGCTGCGCGGCGTCTTTCTGGCCAAAGAATGCGGTGTCGGGCTCGAGGATGTGAAACAGCTTGGCAACAATCGTGGTCACACCGCGGAAATGGCCGGGCCGGGAGCGTCCGTCGAGTTTTTCGCTTAGGCCTTCCACCAAAACCCAGGTGACTCGGTTGTTGGAATTGGGATAGATCTCTTCGACCGGCGGCGCGAAGAGGATCCCGACACCTTCTTTTTCCAGCAGCCGGCAGTCGCGATCAAACTGGCGAGGATACTTCGACAAATCTTCGGTCGGGCCGAATTGGGTGGGGTTGACAAAAATGGAAACGGCAACCGAATCGCATTGTGCTCTTGCCGCGCGGACCAGCGACAGGTGGCCTTCATGCAGAGCACCCATAGTCGGCACCAGGCCGAGTCGTTTGCGACTGGCACGTGCGTCGCGGCAGGCAGCGCGAGTTTCCGGAATGGTGGAGAATATTTTCATTCTGGGTAGCGACGCAGCTTGCCGCGTCTATGCGTAGAACGTCTCCGCTCGCGTTCCGGGAGACGGCAAGCCCCGTCTCTACCCGAGGTCCGCATGCTCAGGGTGCTTCGCGGAATTGGACGTCCAATTCCTTGAGGGTTCCGAGAAGCAGGGCGCGGTTCTTGCGCAAATCCGCTTTCGTCTGATCAGTTGGATCCTTAGGAACCGCTTGCGCGACCAGTACCACACGGCCGTAAGGCCAAGCACTCGATGGAAGCGAGGCCAACTCGGCCGGGATCTCTTCCGGTTTCAGTATGTGGATCTCGCGGTTGGAAAGATCTAGGAATCCGATCCCATTCTCGCGAACGATCAAATACGGATTCTTCCAACCACTCATATTGCTGAACGGCGGATACTTGGAGGGATCCGCTGCGGGGATGGACTCGAGGCCGGTCGGCTGCCGCGTTTTCGTGGCCGGGGTTTCGGCGGGGGGAGGCTGCTGCGGTTTGGAGCAGGCCACCAGAGCCCCCAGCAGGATCAAAGTAGAAACGGTTTGCACAACATCTCGCACATTAGTTCGCAAGTCAGTTCGCACAGCGTTTTCTCCGTCCGCCATTATCGCCGCACGGAGTGCTTGCGGAGGAGTACCGTTTCAAGTGCGGCCTGCGTTTCTTTCGGCAGGTGGTAGGACTCGGCGTCGTTCGGGAACTGGTGCGAAACGACGTCGGCCTTGAAGGCGAGTAAGGACTGCGTGATCAGCGCGGCGGCGTCTCCGTAGCGGCGAACGAATTTCGCCGGATGTCCGAACGTCAGGTTGACGAGATCGTGGAAGACGAGCACCTGCCCATCGCAGTCCGGGCCGGCGCCGATGCCGATGGTGGGCGTTTCGACCTCGGCGGTGATCATGGCCGCGACTTCGCGCGGAATGCCTTCGAGGTAGATGCAGGCCACACCGGCACGGTCGAGCGCGACCGCATCGCGCATCAGTTGCTCGATGGCGTTCAGCGTCTTGCCCTGAACCTTGTATCCGCCCATCACGTTGACCGATTGCGGCGTAAGGCCGATGTGCCCGGCCACGGGAATCTCGGCATCGATCACGCGGCGGATTACATCCACGCGCTTCTCACCGCCTTCCATCTTGACCGCTTCGGCTCCGCCTTCTTTCACGAAACGGGCGGCATTGTGAATGGCCTCGTTGGGGTCAGCCTGATACGACCCGTAAGGCATGTCGGCGATGAGCAGCGCGTCCTTGACGCCGCGCCGCACGGCCCGGACGTGGTGCAGCATCTCGTCGACCGTGATCGAGAGCGTGTTCTCGTAGCCAAGCATGGTCATGGCCAGCGAGTCGCCGACCAGGGCAATGTCGATGCCGGCCTCGTCAACCAGGCGCGCGGTGGCGTAGTCGTAGGCAGTCAGACATGTGATCGGCTCGTGATGAAGCTTCTTTTCGCGGATGGTGGCGGTGGTGATCTTGCGGCGAGGTTCGCCGATGGGCGTGAGACTCACGATATCCTCCAGTGCCCCTCCGCAAACCGGGCGGATAGAGCCTGTATGCATCTTTGGATGACGCTGCGGAGATTATAGCTGTAAAAGGGGCCATTAGTCGACAGGCATTGGCGTTGGCTATGCCATGAAGCAAAAGCCCTTTCTTTGCTAAAGCTTGCGAAGGTTGACCACTCGAAATCGGCGTGAGAAACTTAAACGGGTGGTTTGATGAATCCTAAGAGTATAGCCCGTGTAGCAACTCCCTGTTTCATTGCAACCGTGTTCCTCATTCATCTTCTGATGACGGGGCTTGTGTCGGCACAACGGATAGAGGGGGAGTTGAAGACATCTTACAAAGCCCGCGACGGTGAGGCGTTGGTGTTGTTTTCCGTGTTTGCGGAGAACGGCAAGACACATCTCGACCGGCAGGCGGTCCTAAAGATCACAAACCAGATCAATCACACCGTGCTCTGGGACACCACTGACGATAAATCGGAAGCGGCATTAGGTCTGCTTTTCGGCAAGTACGAAATCGAAATAAGCGCGGTCGGATATTTGAGCGAGCGCAAGGAAGTCCAAGCGAATAACACGCTAATTACGACTCGGATCGACGTCGTCCTGCATCATGATCCCTCCGCCGTGGACCTCAACATATCCGATGAGGCGGTTCCTGCCAAAGCGCGCGGAGCGCTCAAGCATGGCGTTTCTGCTCTCAAGTCCGCGAATCTCAAGGAAGCGCGAAAGAGTTTGGATGCGGCGTACAAACTGGCGCCGTCGAATCCGGATATCAACTATCTGTTGGGCTACGTAGCCTATGAGGAAAAAGATCTCGCCCACGCGCGGAGCTACCTCGCGACCGCCGCCAACGTCAGTACCCAGAACGTGCGGGCGTTGATCCTCCTCGGCCAAGTAGAACTCGTCCAAGAAGACTATCCCGCGGCGGCGGCGACGCTGGAAAAGGCCGTGGACGGCAATTCCGACAATTGGACGGCGCACAGCCTGCTCGCCAATGCTTACCTGAAACTAAAGAAATATGATGAGGCCAGGCAGCAAGCGGAGTTGGCCATCGCCAAGGGGAAAGGCGGGGCCAACACAGCAAATCTGGCTCTGGGACAGGCCCTGGTGAATCTCGGGAAGAAGGACGCAGGTATCCAGGCGCTCAAGATTTTCGTCCAGAATTCGCCCTCGGACCCAGCTGTCCCCCAAGTGCGCGACCTCATCGCCACACTCGAGCGACCCAGCGCCACTCCTCTCCCAGGCACTGCAATCGTGCGAACCTCTTCGCCCGTCATCGACCCTATATTCGCGACTCCTGAACTCCCGGTCTCCATCAATCCCTGGCGCCCCGCTGGAATCGATGAGGCCAAGCCGTCTGTGGCCGAGGGAGTAAGTTGCCCCGTCGACAGCGTAATCGAGATGTCAGGTGAGCGCGTCAAGCAGTTAGTAGACGACGTTTCGCGGATTTCGGCCATCGAACACCTGGTGCACGAGCAGGTGGACGAAATGGGGAACTCCATTACCAAGGAAACCCGAAGCTACGACTATGTCGCGTCCATTTCGGAGGACAAACCCGGGTACCTGGCGGTGGACGAAAACCGGTTGGAACGCATGGCGCGTGCTGACTTTCCCGACAGGATCGCCAGCGGCGGGTTTGCCACGTTGGCTCTGGTATTTCATCCCCACATGCGGGAAAACTTCGAGATGACGTGCGAAGGACTGGGGAACTGGCATGGGCAAGCAGCGTGGGTGGTTCACTTCAAGCAGCGAGCAGACCGGCCTGCACTCATCAGCGAGTACAACATAGGCGGCGAAGCCTATTCATTGCGGCTCAAGGGCCGCGCCTGGATCACGGCGGACAAATTTGAAATCGTGCGGATTGAATCAGAACTGATAGATCCGATGCCGCAAATCCAACTGCGTTGCGAGCAACAGGTGGTGGAGTACGGTCCGGTCCAGTTCAAGAAGAATGTAGGATTGTGGCTTCCAACCAAGGCGGAAATCTATCTCGACTATCGCAAACACCGCTATTACCGCAGCCACAGCTACGATCATTACCTGCTGTTTTCGGTGGATATGGTGGACAAGCCGAACGAACCTAAGGTGCCGCCGACAGTGCCTACAGAAAAGCCGACGGCTAACTAACCGCTAAAATCGGTCTGCGTCGCTGAGAAGTTCTCAAGGCCTTCTCAAGCGCTTGCTGCTTCCGTGCTCCCCAGCGGCAGGAAATATTGCGTGCCCTTGATCGGGGCGGAGACTTTTTTCAGCAGCTCCTGCAGGTCCTCGTTGCGGTCCACGAAGTCGATCTCTGAGGTGTTCACGATCAGCAGGTCCGACTGCGTGTAGTGAAAGAAAAAGTGCTCGTAAGCCTTGACCACCTCCATCAGGTAATCTTCGCTGATGGCCTTCTCGCCGGCCGCGTTCTTTTTCTTTAACCGCTTCTTCAGCACTTCCGGCGTGGCCTGCAGATAGATGACCAGGTCGGGCGTGGGGAGTTGTTCACGGAAATAATTGAAATAGCGGTTGTAAGTATCGAGTTCCTGGTCGTTGAGGTTGAGGCAGGCGAAGAGTTTGTCTTTTTCAAAGATGTAATCGGAAACCACTGTCTTATTTGACCGCGGCCCCAGATCGAGCGAGCGCAGTTGCTCGAAGCGGCGGACCAGGAACGCAAACTGTGCCTGGAATGCCGCGCCGGGCTCGCCTTCATAGAACGCCTTCAGAAATGGATTGTCTTCCGGCTCGATGACCCGCTGAGCGGCCAGCCGCTCTCCGAGAACCCGCGCCAATGTGCTTTTCCCAACGCGTATAGGACCTTCGACCGCAATGTAACGGGGAAGTTCGAAAAGCTTGGCCATAGAGAGGCGACTGTCGTGGGAACTGCTGAGCAGAATATATTGCTTCGCGTCTGAACGCAATGTGGGAAAAGCGGTCGTTCATCGTTCGCAATTCGTCGTTGGCTGTTCGTGTGGTGACGGGGCTCTGCCCCGTCCGCTGCGGGGCGAAGCCCCGCCACCACACAAGCAGTCCTTCGTATCCGTAGCTAAAATTGCGAGCGATGGTTGCGAACAGCGAACGACCAGCGCCCAACAACCAGCTAGAATCTTTCCATGCTCCCCGCTTTGATTGGACTGACGGCGGCTGCGGCTGCTTCGGCGGCTGGGTATCAGTGTATGGCGCCGACGGGGCAGTGGTATGGACGAACGGTTACCGGCGGGATCCGCGGGAGCAAGCGAATCGCCCTCACCTACGATGATGGGCCGAACGATCCGCACACGCTGAAATTGCTTGATGTGCTGGCGAAGCACAACGTGCGAGCGACGTTCTTCATGATCGGCCGCTACGTGCGGCAGCGGCCCGAGATTGCGCGCGCGGTGGCGCAGGCGGGACATGTCATCGGCAATCACACCTTCACCCATCCGCTGCTCATCTTCGAATCTGAAGCGCAGACGCGCATTCAGCTGGTCGACTGCCATCGGGCTTTGCAGGACGCCATTGGCGAGCATTCGAAGTTGTTTCGTCCACCGTTTGGAGGTAGACGGCCGGCGACGATCAGGATCGCGCGTGCACTCGGATTAGAGACGGTGATGTGGAATGTGACCGGCTATGACTGGAATGCTCCGCTGGCCGCGGTGATCGAGAAGAAAGTTGATCGGCAAATGCGCGGCGGCGACGTGATTCTGCTGCACGATGGCGGATACCGCGCCCTGGGCGCAGACCGCGCGCGGACGGTGATTGCGACGGACAATCTGATCCGGCGTTACAAGGATCAGGGGTGGGAGTTTGTGACGGTCGAGATGTTAGCTGCTAGCTGACATTTTCTAAGCGTGCACCGCCGCGAAAGCATTCTTCGCGGCCGCTATCGTTTGCTGTATGTCGCGTTCCGTGTGAGCTGCTCCCATGAAAGCCGCTTCGAATTGCGACGGCGGCAGGGAGATTCCGTTTTCCAGCATCGCGCGGAAGAAACGACCGAATGCTTCGGTGTCGGATTTGGCGGCGGAATTCCAGTCGGTTACGGGACCGGGCGCGAAGAACCAGGTAAACATCGAGCCGACGCGGTTGTGGCACATGGTCACGCCGGTGTCTTTGGCTGCGGCCGCCACTCCAGCAACCACTTCGGCGGCGAGCTTGTCCAGCTTCGTGTAAACATCCTTGTGCTCGCGCAGGTAGCTTAACGTGGCATAACCGGCGGCCATCGCCAACGGATTCCCCGAGAGCGTTCCGGCTTGGTATACCGGGCCGAGCGGAGAGATCAGGTCCATGATTTCGCTTGGGCCGCCGTAGGCGCCCACGGGCAAGCCTCCGCCGATGATTTTGCCCATGGTGGTGAGATCGGGCTCAACCCCATAGAGCTCTTGCGCCCCGCCGTAGGCAAGCCGAAATCCGGTCATGACCTCATCGAAAATCAGCAGCGCCTTATCACGCTGGGTGATGGCGCGCAGAGCTTCGAGATATCCGCGAGCCGGAGGCACGCATCCCATGTTGCCCACGACCGGCTCTACGATGACGCAGGCGATCTGGTGCTTGAATTTGTCGAAAGCTTGCTCGAGCGCGTTGGTGTCGTTGTAGGGCAGCGCGAGCGTGAACTGCGTGAATTCTTCCGGAACTCCGGCCGAGCCCGGAATCCCCAGCGTGGCCACGCCCGATCCGGCTTTCACCAACAGCGCGTCGGAGTGCCCGTGATAACAACCCTCGAACTTCACAATGTATTTGCGCTTCGTATACCCGCGCGCCAGACGAATCGCCGACATGGTCGCTTCGGTGCCCGAACTTACAAACCGAACTTTTTGCATGTGCGGAAAAGCGGAAATTACCAGCTCGGCCAGATCGGCTTCGGCGGGAGTGGACGCTCCAAAGCTCGTGCCATTGCGTGCCGCCGCGATCACGGCCTCGATGACGGTGGGCGCCGCGTGCCCCAGGATGAGCGGCCCCCAGGAGCCGATGTAGTCCACGTACTCGTTGCCGTCGGCGTCCCAAATGTGCGAGCCTTGTCCGCGGACGATATACGGGGGGTCGCAGCCGACGCTGCGGAAAGCGCGCACCGGCGAGTTCACGCCTCCGGGGATCAGTTGTTCGGCGCGTTTCTGCAGCTTGCGGGATTGCTCTGTCTTGCGGGCCATGAGTCCTCCACCGTTTCGACCAATATTACAGCGCGGACACCGCGGCAGGTCACCTCACCAAATGTGGTAATAGCCATCGCGTCGGCCCAGCTCGACTTTCGGGCCGAATAGTTTGCTCAGGCTCTCGGCTTGCAGGACTTCTTCCTTGCGTCCGTCGGCCACGATCCGGCCCTTCGACATGAGCAACACTCGTTCGATCTCGGGAACGACGTCGGGAAGTTCATGGGTGACGAGAATGATTCCAATCCCCGACTTGGCCAGGGAGCGCATCGTTTCTCGCAGGCTGCGCTGCGCCAGAATGTCCAAGGAATTGCAGGGTTCGTCGAACAGCAGCGCGCGGGGCTTGTGGACGAGTGCCCGGGCGATCAAGACACGCTTGGCTTCGCCCGATGACATTTCCTCGACGGCACGCTCCGCCAGATGCAAGACCCCGAGCTGGGCCAATGCGGCCTCGGCCAGTTCTCTTTGTTTCGGATCGATGGTGTGATTCGGGAAGATACGCGTGCTGCTAAAAAAACCCGACAGCACCACGTCGAGGCCGCTGGCGCCACCAGTACATGAAGACATCAGGTCGTTGGAGACGATGCCGAGCAGCGAGCGCAGCTCAAAGATGTTCCAGCTCTTCTGGCCGAGGATGGTCATGCTCGACCCTTTGCGGACCAGCGGATAACACTCGCGAGTAATGGTTTTAATCAGCGTGGATTTGCCGCAACCGTTCGGCCCGAGCACGGCCACATGTTCGTCCACCCGGACGCGAAGGTTGAGGTCGTCGAGGACGATCTTTGGTCCGGCGCCCACGCCTCCTCCCGTCACGTCTCCGCGCATTACGCGGACGTTCCGCAGATCGAGTAATGGGGCTTGGGGGCGATGCGGAATCGAATTCATCGGACTTTCACAAAATCGCAATATTGCTGCAATGTCTCGCGGTTATCTTTATACCAGTTGCCCTTCTAACCGGGAGGGTTTATCAGGACGGCCTTGGGGGGCTCCGGGCTGTCCTTTTTAGTTTCCTGGAAGGCCCTTCGGCACTGCTCCCATTCGCGGCGAACCTACGATCACTTCAGGTACGAGCGCACGATCTCAATGAGTTCGTCGGTTGCGAGAGCCTGCTCGGAATTCAGCTGCTTGGGGTTGATGACGTGAAAGCGGATGTGGCCTTCCAGCAGTTCGGCCATCAATCCGTTCATGGCGCCGCGCGCCGCGGTGATTAACTGCAGCACATCCGAGCAATCCTGGTCGGCTTCCAGGGCGCGCTCGATGGCGGCAATCTGGCCTTTGATGCGTTTGATCCGGAGGATGAGTTTGGGTTTTTCTTCGACGGTATGCATTTTCCCCTTGACCGTAGTATACCCCCCTATGGTATACGAAGTAAAGTCAGCGTGGAAGAAGTCTGCATGAACACGCTCCCTCCGCGCGGCGTGACAACAATGTTGGCTCCTTGATGGCGCAGACCTGGGATATGAGACGCCAAATCAGCGATTCCAAGTTCGCGGGTTGCCGGATGGAAGCAGTAGACGTGAGACGATAGCGTTTCTTGTTCTTCCCTCCCGGTTCACATCTGCTTCTTCTATCCCCGAAAAACTGACGTGAGAGCGCGATGCAGTCTCGTCTCCGTTGGAGTTTCTCGGCTAGGACCCGCAACTGTAACTTTCTATTAACCGACGAAGCGCATAGTGGCAAATTGCACGTGCCAGCGTGATTGTAATCACGATGAAGAGTGATTGAGGCCGTGGCCGAGGGCGGCAGCCGTCCGGTTGTTTGATTTCATGATATTGAAATTGAAATTCATTTTCATTATGGACTTCTTCCTTATGAGTCAGGTCGCCGGGCGTCGCGGCGCCGGGCTGGCTCTGGCGCTCGCTTTCGTGCTCGGCACCGCCGCTCCCACTGTCGGGGCGCAGACGCAATCCGCCGCGACTCCCACCCAAACCGCGGTTCCCGCCCCCGCGGATGCGGGCGATGCGCCCGGCCCGCCGAGCGATGCCGGTGCCGATCCCGAGGCGATGTTTCCGCATTTCAAGAGCACGCGCTTCTGGCTCTCCGGGCAGGCGAACTTCATTTTCCAGGCTCATCCCGACTTCCACGCCGACTACAGCGGGCCCAACAGCCTCAGTCCGTACTATGACAAAGCCATTTCGCGAGTGATGACGCTCTACACCGGCGTGCGGCTCAACAATTCCACCGAGCTCCTGGTGGATATCGAAGAAGCTGGCGGCTCGGCGCTCAGCACCGGGCTTGGTTTAGCCGGAAATACGGATCTGGACATCGTGCGTAATCCGCTGTTGAGCAAAGAGCCGTATCTGGGGCGCGGCATGATCCACAAGGTGTTCGCGCTCAGCAAAGACAAGGTTGAAAACCAGCGCAGTTTTCTGTCGCTATTTGACGAGCTACCGCGGCGCCGCCTGGAGATTCGTTTCGGCAAGTTCAGCATGCCGGATTTCTTTGACCTGAATTCGGTCGGCACCGACACCCATTTCCAATTCATGAACTGGTCGGTGGACCAAAACGGCGCCTGGGACTACGCCGCCGATACGCGCGGCTATACCGTGGGCGTGGTGGCCGACTATGAGGATCGTAACTGGGGTTTCCGCTTCGCCGAAGGCCTGATGCCGAAGGTCGCGAACGGAATCGACCTGGTGTGGCGGCCGTGGCAGGTTCATGCGGAAAATTGGGAATACGAACTCCGCCATGGCGTCGTCCCGAAAAAAGCAGGCGTGGTGCGACTGCTCGCGTACACGAACTACGCCAACATGGGCATCTACCGGGTTGCGAATCAGCAGTTTCAAGATCATTCGTCACCGGAGCCGGAGACGGTGCCGGAAATCACGAACCATCCCTGGCACATCACGCGCAAGTATGGCTTTGGCATCAACGTGGAACAGAATCTCGCGCGCTACGTCACGGCCTATGCCCGCTGGGGATGGGAAAACGGAAAAACCGAGTCCTTTGCCTACACCGAGATTGATTCGACCTTCAATCAGGGAGTAGGGGTGAATGGCGCCCTGTGGCGTCGCAAGCAGGACCGGGCCGGGGTGGCATTCGTGTCGAACGGGATCAAGAAAGATCATCAGGTCTATCTGGCGGATGGCGGGCTCGGTTTTCTACTCGGGGATGGTGGGCTAAGCTACGGGCGGGAGAATATCGTCGAATCGTATTACACGGCGCATGTCTGGCGCGGAATCTATATTGCCCCCGGAGTGCAGCACATCAACAACCCGGGCTACAACCGCGACCGTGGGCCGGTCGTCGTGCCGACCTTACGGGCGCACGTGGAATTCTAGAATACAGTTTTCAGTACTCAGTCAAATGCAAAACCCTTCACCACAGGGGACACAGAGGGACACAGGGGCCACAGAGAAAAGCGGGAACCTTCTCGATTGCTCCGATCTTCCCATACGTTAACCGTTGCGCTTAATGCCTGTTTCTTGTTTTTGTACTGTGTGCAGCGCCCAGGCCATGCGTGGCGTGTTGTGGGCAATCCCGAAGCGGCCCTGCGCATCCAGCAGAATGATTCCGCCGTGGCCGTTGACGCGCTGCTTCAAGTAGTTCATCGCTTCCTTCGCGACCCACTCGGGCAAACTGCCGGATTCGACCCGATCCGCCGCCCATTTCGCGAGCACCAGCTTCATGATCGGTTCGCCCCATCCTGTGGTCGAAGCGGCTGCGCTGAGATTGTCGGCATAGCAGCCGCAGCCGATGAGCGAAGAGTCGCCGAGGCGTCCGGGAGCCTTGTTGAGCGTGCCTCCGGTTGAGGTCGAAGCCGCGATATTGCCATCGCGGTCGAGAGCTACCGATCCCACGGTGTCGTGAGAAAGCAGGTCGTGCGAAATCTCGGGTGCGAACAGGTCGTTGCCGCCGGTTGCGGCCTGCGCCTGATATTCGCGCAGGCGTTCGACCTCCCTAGGGATGATGAGGTCTTCGTTGCGGCACAGGGCGATGCCGTGCTCGGCGGCAAAACGCTCGGCACCCTCGGCGACGAAATAGACATGCGGGCTGTCGCTAAGAATTTTTCGGGCGGCGCGAACTGGATTTCGCAGACGCTCGACGCAACCGACGCCGCCGCCGCGCAGCGTCGCGCCGTCCATGATAAAGGCGTCGAGCTGCACCTTGCCGTCGCGGTTCAGAAAACTTCCGCGGCCGGCGTCGAAGGTCTCGTCGTCTTCGAGCACGACCACGGCTTCTTCGACCGCGTCGAGAGCGGAGCCGCCGCGTTCCAGCACGCGCCATCCGCTAGCGGCGGCGTGGCGCACTCCGTTGAGATGCGCCTCGACCATGTCGTCGGGAATGGCCCAGGCGCCGCCGTGAACGACCAGAACAGGATTGGTTGGCACTGTCAGTCCTTGTAGAAAGTTGCGGGGATTAGTCTAGCACCCGAAAAGTTCAGGCGGCCTTGGCGGGAGTATCCATTTCGGTTGTCCGTTGCCAGGTGTAGATGACGCGGTGGACTACGGTGATGGTCGACAGCACAGCAATCACCCACAGCACTGGAGCCATGACGTTAAACAGGGCGCCGATGATCAGCAGCACCAGACGCTCAGGGCGTTCCATGAAGCCGACCTTGCACAAGCCGATAAGCGACTCGGCGCGGGCTCGGGCATAACTGACCATGATGGCGCTGATCATGGCCAGCGCGGTCAGCACGACATAGAAGAACCGATTGCCGCGACCGTAAAAAACCAGCAGCCCTAGGAACAGCGACGCATCGCTGTAACGGTCGACGATGGAATCGAAGAACCCTCCGAAGCGGGTCACCTGGTTCGAGAGGCGGGCGACGCGGCCATCCACCAGGTCGAAGAATCCCGATCCGATGATGACCAGACCGGCATAGAAAAACATGCGACGCTGGTTATCGCCGTTGGCATATCCAAACAGAAACGCGGCGTAGGTGTTGACCAGCAGTCCCATCAGGGTCAGGCCGTTGGGATTGATGCGCGCGAGCGCGAGCAGGCGCACGATGGCGTCGAGCAAAACGCCGCAGGCGCGTCCGACGCCGCTGGTCCAAGTCATAGCATTCTACCCATTATGACTGTGTGGAAGCGGGGCTTCGCCCCGCTTGGACGGGGCGAAGCCCCGTCACCACACAGGCTGATCCGGCTCATGGAAGCCCAACTCGCAAAATCGTCATTCATTCTGATTCCCGCTCCGGCTCCGGCAGCGCCGCCAGTTCCGCTTCCAGCTTGGCTTCGGCGATATCGTGCATGGTCGAGAGTTTCAGGATCTCCATTTCGCGGCTTCCGCCGGGGGTGACGACCGTGGCGGTGTCGCCAACTTTTTTATTCAGCAGGGCGCGCCCGATCGGCGAGGTGGTTGAGATTTTGCCGGCGGTCACGTCCGATTCTTCGCTGGTCACCAGCTGGTATTCCATTTCTTCATTCTTGGTGCCGTCGTAGATGGTCACCGTCGAGCCCAGGCCAACTTTATCCTTGGGAATATTATTCATGTTGATCAGCGACAGGTCAGCCAGTCGCTTGCCCAGTTGCCGGACGCGCGCCTTCAGATACTCCTGGCGCTGTTTGGCCATGTGATACTCGGCGTTTTCGCTGAGGTCGCCCATGGCGACGGCCTTCTTAAGCTCTCTGGGGATGTCGTGGGCCAACTCATACTCGAGCGTGTTCAGTTCGTCCCGAAGCTTCTTTTTGATCTCTTCCGTCATCTTCTTGGGCATTATAACCCTCAGCCACGGGTAATGGGCACTCCGGCTCAGCGCGTCGCGGCAAATGTTGCGACCCAACCTCCTCAACCGAAATGACTTAGCGGGGAGCGAGCTTCGCCGGGACTGCCCAGAGCGTCTGTCCCCATGTGATTCTGGAGATGCGCCTTCGGCACCGCTTCTCGATTGCCTTAGGGGTGGCGCTCGGCTAAACTAGAGGTGTCTTGCGTACCCTCGGGCGAGGGCCCCTCCATGAACGGCGACCACGTTTTCCACATCGGCGATAAGGTCGTTTACCCCAACCACGGCGTCGGAATTATTGAACAAATCAGCAGTCGGACGATGGGCGCCACGGTCGAGAAATTCTACCTGTTGAAAATCGCAGCCAGCAGCCTGAAAGTAATGGTGCCGTTCGCTAACGTCGGCAGCGTGGGGATGCGTCCGGTGGTGCGCAATGGCGAGGTGCAGAAGATCGTAGATTACCTCTCCACGGGCGAATGCATCAACGCGGCCGACTGGAAAGACCGGTTCAAGGAGAATTCCGATCGCATGCGCACCGGGTCGCTCACCGACGTCGCTGCGGTGCTGAAGAGTCTGCTGATCCTCGGACAGGCCAAGTCGCTTTCCTTCCGCGAGAAGAAGATGCTGGAGCGCGCCCGGTTTTTGCTGGTCAGCGAAATCGCCATCTCGCGCAACTGCGAAGAGGGTCTGATTGAACAGGCGCTCACCAAGGCCCTGACGAAGTGCAATCTGCGCTTTCCGGAAATTACTGAACTTGCCTCTTGACCGCTCTTCCGAACCCCGGTAGAGACGCGGCTTGCCGCGTCTCCCACCGTGTCCTGGGAGACGTGGCAAGCCCCGCCTCTACAGCAAAGGCTGTCTGCGCGCCGAGTGGGCTTCCATCCAGGATTGAAGAATCAGAATGGCGGCCATCCGGTCGACCGCCTGGCCCCGCTTCTTGATCGAAAGATCGGTTTCGCGCAGCAGGCGGTTAGCTTCGGTTGAGGTCCAACGCTCGTCCCACAGATGGACGGTCACCCCGAAGTGAGCGCGCAGATCATCGGCGAAACGGCGCATCTTTTCCGATTGAGTTCCTTCAGCACCGCTCAACCGCAGGGGCAGCCCAACCACAATCTCCCGGACTTCGTATTTCGCCAATACTTGTCCCAGAGCCTCCAGATCGCGACGTTTGTTCTGACGCTGGATCGTATCCAGCCCCTGAGCGGTGATGCCCAGCGGGTCCGAAACGGCAACCCCGATTCTTTTTGAGCCGACATCGAGGGCCATGATGCGGATGTGGCCGGGCGTCCCGGGTGCGTCCATCTGCTCATTGTAGATGCAATCCGACCTCCTAATCTCTTACGCGACTTCTCACTTCCGCAATTCCGGTAGTGCAAATCCCGCGGAGGTGAGGCAGAATTGTTGGCCAGTTGCGGAGAGGGAAGCAACGCAGTATGGAGATCACGGAAACACAAGGCGGGCATCACTGGTCACTGACGCTGCTGGGCATGGCCCTTATTGTGATGTTCGCGTATTACGGCGAATCGGTGCTGGCCGTGCTCTTCTTTGCCATTCTGCTGAGCTTTACGCTCTCTCCAGTGGTGCAGGCGCTGGAGTACTTGCACCTTCCAAGGGCCACGGCGGCGCTGATCAGCATGGTCGCGCTGCTGGCCGTGCTCTACGGCGTCACCGTTGCGTCTTACAAGCAGGCCCTCATTTTCACGGACAACATTCCCAAGTATTCGCAAAAAATTCGCGTCATCTTGCAGCCCTTCCAGGAGGATGCCGAGAAGCTCGAGAAGTCGGGCGATGTGGTCGGCTCGCCCGAAGACACGAATGTTGTGCCCGTGCGTCAGGTGACGAGCTGGTCCGAGGTGCTCACCCACGGAGCCGGCACTTTGACCGACATCTTGCTGGCGGCCTCGTTCGTCCCGTTTCTGGCCTATTTTCTTTTGACGTGGCAGAGCCACGCGCGTTCCGCCACGGTGATGCTGTTTCCCTTGCATCACCGGAACACGGCATTCGTCACGCTGGGGCTGATCGGGAAGATGTTGCAGAGCTTTATTGTGGGAAACCTGCTGATCGGGCTGCTGATTTCAGGTGTGAGCGTGGCGATTTTCGGGTTGCTGCACGTTCCGTTCTTCTACTTCGTCGGTTTTCTCAGCGGCTTTCTGAGCCTGGTTCCGTACCTGGGAATCGTGCTTGCGATGGTGCCACCGATCCTGGTCGGTGTGGAACTGGAGGCCGGAAGTCTGGTGGTGGTGATCCTCTGTGTGATCGGACTGCATCTTTTCGGTCTGAATGTTCTCTACCCGAAGCTGCTCGGGAGCCGGCTGAGAATCAACCCCCTCGCGGTCACGATCGCGCTGCTGTTCTGGGGAGCGATCTGGGGCGCGGTCGGATTGGTGCTCGCCATTCCGATCACGGGCGCGATCAAGATCGTTTTCGACCACGTCGAGTCGATGAAGCCATATGCGGATTGGCTGGGCGAGTAAGAGTATGTTTCTCATGTGGTGACGGGGCTCTGCCCCGTCCCGGCGGGCACAGCCCCGCCACCATACGGCCTTGTACTCTCGCCACTTTGTTTCCGTCTAAAAAGCCCTCTACACTAAAACCTTGCGCACGCTCATCGCATTGTTCCTGGTTGTCGCGCTCGCCGTTGGCGGCTGGGTGGCTTGGCAGACCCATGCCCCGCTTACCCCCCCAGCCAATGCTTCTTTGCTGCTTCACTCCGGCTATTCGACGCGGAGAATTGCGGCGGAGTTGAAGAAGGCGGGGGTGATCCGCAGTGAACTCGCTTTCCGGCTCTGGCACTGGTCGCACCCCAAGCCGTCCTTGAAGGCGGGGGAGTATCGTTTCGAACGCACGGCGACGCTTCCCCAGGTGTACGAGCGGATCGCGCGCGGTGATATCTACTTCCACGTGGTCACTATTCCCGAGGGCTACACGATGTTCGACATCGCCCTGCAGATCGAGAATGCGGGGCTCGGATCGGCGGCCGATTTTCTGCACATCGCCCAAACCCAGACCCAGCTGATCTCCGACCTGGCACCGGACGCCAAGTCGCTTGAGGGCTATCTATTCCCCGACACCTACCAGTTCACGCGCACCCAAAGCCTGGAGGAAATGGCGGCGACCATGGTCCATCAGTTCCGGCAGACGGCACAACAGATCGGGCTGAACTCGGACATACCCAGGGTCGTGACCATGGCGTCGATCGTGGAAAAGGAGACGGCCGCGCCGGAGGAACGACCGCGCGTGGCCAGTGTGTACTACAACCGCCTGGCGCAAAGGATGGCGCTCGATGCCGATCCGAGCGTGATCTACGCGGAGTTGCTGACCGGCACCTATTCGGGAAGCCTCCATCACGCCGACCTGGCGGTGAATTCGCCCTATAACACTTATCGTTTTCCGGGGTTGCCGCCGGGACCGATCGCGAATCCGGGGAAAAGCGCTCTGGAAGCAGCTTTGCACCCCGACAGCACGAAATTCTTTTATTTTGTTAGCGATGCCAATGGGCACCACCGCTTCGCCCGCAGCCTCGAAGAACACAATCGGAACGTGGCCGCTTATCGCCGATCTATCGCTCTGCAGGGTGGCCCGCGATAAGCACTGAACCCTCCGCTGCCTTATACTAATCAGATAGGAATGTGGCAAAGGTTTTCACAGGTAGTGGCTTAGAATGTATCGTTCTCATCTGCGCGTTCTGTTTCTCTTACTTCTGTCGGCGGCCACATTTCCGCTCACCGGGTGTCTGTTCCGGACCCGTGCTCTGGACCGTCAGTTGTCTGACCGGCCGCTGAAGGCCGCGACCCAGCAGGAACTGATCGAATACGTCAACACGCAGTCCGTCAAGATTCAGTCTATGCAGGCGACTGTGGATATTGACGCTTCGTCTGTAGACGTAAAAAACGGCCGGGCCACCGACTACAAAGAAATTCGCGGTTACGTGCTGGCGCGCAAGCCGGCCATGCTCCGCATGAAGGGCCTGCTCCCGCTGGTGCGCAACACGGCCTTTGACATGGTGAGCGACGGTCAGGATTTTAAGGTGTGGATTCCTCCGCAGAATAAGTTCTTCCTGGGTTCGAACAATGCCGATAATTACCAGTCCGACAAGCGCTTGGAGAATCTGCGCCCGCAGTACATTTACGACGCGCTGCTGATGCCGGAGATCGGCGGCGACGATGCCGTGCGGGAAAACGGTTATGAAACCGTCCTGGACGCGAAGCGGCATCGCGTCGAACAGCCGAATTACAGCCTGCTGGTTATCCGCAGGGGTCCCCAGGGCGCCTATCTGTCCCGCAAGATCGACTTCAGCCGAATCGACCTTCTGCCGTACCGGCAAAGGATCTATGACCAACAGGGAAACGTCGTGACCGACGTCCACTACCATGATTACAAAGACTTCGGCGGGACTACCTTCCCCAATACAATAGAGATCGAACGGCCCCGGGAGAATTACAACATCATTCTGAACATGATCAAACTGGAGATCAATAAAGCGCTGACCGACGACCAGTTCGTGCTGGATCAGCCGTCTGGCGCTGACCTGGTGCGCCTCGATCAGCCCAACACCAGCGAGGTCAGAGCCACGGATAGCCAAAGCAAGTAGGCTTCTCAACAAAGCATGATGAATCGCATGATCGTCGGGAATCTGGTGCATCGGCCGGTGCGCTCGCTGATCAGCGTGGTGGCGATAGCGCTCGAAGTCACGATGATTCTGCTGATAGTCGGCCTCTCTTTGGGAATGCTGCAAGACAGTCGCACCCGGACCGCCGGCATTGGAGCCGACGTGCTGGTACTGCCACCGGGTTCTTCGTTCATAACCGCGTTTTCGGGCGCACCCATGCCGATCAAGGTCGGAGGCGTGCTGGCAAACCTGCCCCATGTGAAGAGCGTGGCCCCGGTGATCACGCAGGTCGCTTCCTCGGGCACACTGGAGATTATTGCGGGAGTCGACTTGCCCAGCTATGAAAGCATGTCGGCGGGCTTCCACTATCTAGCGGGTGGCCCGTTTCAGGGGCCGTACGACGTGCTGGTCGACGATCTTTTTGCCAAGTCGAAGCATGCGAAAGTGGGCGACACGATTGAGATTCTGAACAACAAGTTCCGCATCTCCGGGATTGTGGAGCGAGGCAAGGGTGCACGCAAATTCGTTCCGCTGGACACCCTGCAGGACTTGATCGGCGCCAAGGACAAGGCCACAGTCTTCTATCTCAAGCTCGACGACCCGTCCGACGCGGATGCGGTGGTCGATGAAATCAAGCATGTTCCGGGCATGGAGCGTTACGTGGCGAACTCGATGGCATCCTATCTGGCCATGATGACCACCAGTAATTATCCGGGACTCTCTACTTTCATCGATGTCGTGGTGGGCATCTCCGTGGTCATCGGATTCATCGTGATTTTCCAGGCCATGTACACGGCCGTGATGGAGCGGACGCGGGAAATCGGCATTCTTAAGTCGATGGGAGCGTCGAAGCTCTACATCGTGAATGTGGTGCTGCGGGAGACGGTGCTGCTGGCTTTCGGTGGCATCCTGCTGGGCGTCGTGGTGAGTCTGGCAGCCCGGGCAGCGCTGGCCCATAGGTTCCCCCTGTTGCAGGTGGTGGTGGACGGTGGTTGGATCGTGCGCGCCACCCTGATTGCCGTCGCCGGCGCGCTTGCCGGTGCGCTGTATCCGGCGTTCAAGGCGGCGCAGAAAGATCCCATCGACGCGTTGGCGTACGAATAGCGACACACCATTCGATCCGCCAATCGACGGCTTCGCTTTTAATTCGCCCGTCCCTTGACGGGGTTGTTCTCCCTTATAATTTTCCTCGCAAATCGGAAGAGAATGCACGATACTGCCCGTGAAACTGCGCCGTGCTATAATCACGCGCCGTTACGCAAAAGCAACGCAGTTCTGCAGCCAGTTGTCCTAATTCCCTGGCCCGGTGCGCGGAATGCGAACCGGTGACCACAAATACGCAGGAGGAGATATGCGCTTCGATGATCCGACTCTTTACGGTCGGGACGATGAGACGGACGAGTACAGCGACAGCAGCGCTTACGGCGAATCGCTGGAAGAAGATTTAGACGAAGAAGAGGAAGAGGAAGAGGAACCTACTCTCGTCGAAGACGACGAGCTTCCCACGCCTCCGGCAACACAACCTGTGCAAGTACCTGCGCCCGTAACTCCATCGGGTGGAGGCGGAAGCCAGGGCGGGCCTCCGAAGAAGAAGGCCCCTGCCAAGAAAGTTCCAGGCAAGAAGGCGCCTGCCAAGAAAAAAGCGGCTAAGAAAAAGAAAGCGGCGAAAAAGCCGAAGAAAGCCGCCAAGAAACCGGCTCGGGAAAAAGCAGCTGCAAAGAAGAAAGCGCCGAAGAAAAAGGCGCGGAAAAAAGCTGCGCGCAAGAAGGGCGGTCGCCGCCGTTAGCGTCCACGCTAGCAGTCCCTATTCCTATTGATGATGGCGGAAGCCCGGCTCTCGTCCGGCTTCCGCCATTGCACTTAGCTTCCGTCCGGCACGATCGCTTCCGCTTCGATTTCCACCAGCATCTCTGGAGAAACCAGGGCCGTGATGGCCATCATGCTGCTCGCGGGTCGAATGTCGCGGAAAAACTCTCCGTGAGCCTTTCCTACTTTTTCCCAATCCGCAATGTTGGTAAGAAATACGCGCGTGCGGACTACGTCTTTGAGTGAAGCTCCGGCCCGCTCCAGCGCCCTTTCGATGTTCTTGAGGGTTTGAATCGCCTGCGCGTAGGCATCGCCCGCGCTGACGATTTTGCCGTCGGCTCCAGTTGCTGTTGTGCCTGCAACGTGGACATATGCGCCCACGCGAACCGCACGAGAGTAACCGACAACTGGCTCCCACGGTGTTCCGCTTGAAATGTTAATTCGCTCCACTCCGCCTCCGTTTTCTCAGTTCCTAGAGCAAATAGATTCATTGAACCAAACTTTTGATCCACGCCATCCGGAAATTAGCAGCCGCCTCCTTTGTCTGCCAGCAGATACATCGAAACGCCACACCCTGCACAGGCGTCCAAGGTAGTAGTGGCTCGATGGTCACTTGCATTGGATCGTCGATTCGAGGTATCTAATCCGCACAGGTTCTTGTTCCGATAGGAACAAGAGGGGACAGTTGAGAAGGAAGTAGGGGCCATGGAAATTCCGGAGACGCATCCGCTGCAGCAACTATTTGTCGAACTGGTCGGCCGCCACTATGCCGAGGAGATTGGAATTCGCGACCCGCAAGTCGTCGGCTACGTCGCGCATCTGCTATCCGAGTTTTGCGATGCCGAGCAGCTTTTGAAAATCCGCAATGCAGCGGGGAAGCCGTTGAACGATGTAGGCGAGATGCTGATCGAGTCAGACCCTATCTACGGCCCAGCGCCCTCGTTCGACCGCGAGCGCCAGGTCCGCAAGCACATTGGCGACTTCACGCTGTTCTACGCCGGTATGTTCCCGGAGAGCATCAATCATTATCGCCTGCGCCGCCAGCGCGTCGAGAGTTTCGTGGATTGGGTGAAAGCAGGGAAAGAAAGCTACTACATTGTCTCGAAGTTCGAGCATTTCGAATATGCCAAGGTAGCGCCCCTGTTCAAGCAACTCTCGCAGAGTTTTGAACAGTGCGTGTATGGACTGAATCTGGTGAAGAACGAACTCGAAGTTATGCAGCACCCGATCGCGCGGAGAACGAACGAATTGCTGATGTGATTGTGGTCAACTTGCTCGTGTGGTGACGGGGCTCTGCCCCGTCCAAGCGCGGCGAGGCCGCTTCCAGACAGTTATCCCAGCGTCACCATCCGTCGGCCGCTGATCTCGAATTTCCCGTCCAGCACAATCCTGATCGCCTCACTGTATGCGACGTGTTCCTGCTCGAGAATGCGTGCCGCAAGCGTGTGCTCGTCGTCGGAGTCCAGCGCGGGCACGGTTTTCTGCACAATGATGGCACCGTGATCAAGCTCCTCGTCCACGAAGTGCACCGTGCACCCAGTCACTTTCACGCCGTACGCAAACGCCTGTTGCTGCGCTTCAAGTCCCGGGAAGGAGGGTAGCAGCGATGGGTGGATGTTGAGAATCTTCGCCGGAAACTGCTGTACGAACCAGGGCGAGAGCAGGCGCATGTAACCGGCAAGACAGACGAGATCGATCTTATTGTCCAGGAGTGCAGCCACAACTTCGCGGTCGTGCTCCTCGCGTGGCCTGCCTTTCGATGGGATGACCCGCGCGTTGAGGCCGCGATGGCGGGCGGTTTCGAGGCCGGGAGCATCGGCACGGTTCGAAATCACTACCGCAATGCGGGCGTTCGGTATCCGGTCGGCCGCAATGCTGTCGGCAATAGCCACAAAATTGGAGCCCCGTCCGGAGAGTAGAATGCCGAGGTTCTTCATAAGACAACATTATTCACCACGGAGGCAAGGAGACACGGAGAAAATCGGAATTGACATCCTCTTTGTCATCCCGAGCGAAGCGAGGGATCTGCATCTTGCTGCGAACTGCAGATCCCTCGTGTCGCTCGGGATGACAATTCATAAGGGATGTCGAATGAGAACCACTCCGGATCAAGGCCGTCTAGCTGAACATCACCTTGCGATCGCCCTTGACGATGCGGCCGACGCTGTAAAACTTCTCTCCGGCGCGCTCCAGCAGCGTCTGCGCTTTCTTGAATTTCTTGGCGGGAACCACGATCAGCATGCCGAGGCCCATATTGAAGGTGCGCAGCATTTCTTCCTCCGCGACGTTGCCGAGCTTCTGCAGATGTTCAAAGATAGGCAGAATCGGCCAGGTACCGAGTTCGATCACGGCCGACGTACCTTTGGGCAGCACTCGCGGCAGATTTTCAGTGATGCCCCCGCCGGTGATGTGCGCCAACGCCGCGACACATTCGCCCGCAATCATCTTCCGGATGATCGACCAGTAGCTGCGATGGGTCCGCATGAGTTCGTTGCCAACCTTGTTCTTGATTTCGCTGACAAAAGTTTCGGGAGAATAACCTGCGATTTCAAAGAGCAGTTTGCGAGCCAGCGAGTACCCGTTGGTGTGCAGGCCGTTGGAGGGCAAGCCCAGGACGCAATCTCCCACCTGCACGTCTTTGCCGCTGATGATGCGTTCGCGTTCGACTACTCCCACAATGAATCCGGCAAGATCGTACTCACCTTCGGGATAGAACCCCGGCATTTCGGCGGTTTCGCCACCGATCAGGGCGCAGCCGTTATGCTTGCAGGCGTCGGCGAGGCCGCCAATAATTTTCTCTGCGACTTCCGGATCCAGCTTGCCAGTGGCCAGGTAGTCCATGAAAAACAACGGTGCCGCACCCTGTACCGCGATGTCGTTCACACAATGATTCACCAAGTCGGCACCGACGGTATGGTGCAAGTTCATTTCGAAGGCGACTTTTAATTTAGTACCCACGCCATCCACGCTCGAAACCAGCACCGGATCCAAATACTTCTTATCGACCGAAAACAACCCGCCGAATCCGCCAATCTCGCTCAGCACTCCCTTGGTAAACGTTTTGTGGGCAAGATACTTGATGCGCTGCTTGGTGCGGTTGCCGCGATCGATGCTGACACCGGCATCAGCATAAGTAATGGAATCGTTTTGGACGTTGGGGTTCTTAGCCACTTTTTGGTCCGTCATTGCCAGGGTGGAGAAATTCGGTGCGCCACCAAGCCGGTTGAAGCGTTTCAGGCGCAACAAATTCTAGCACGTCTGCAGTTGATTCTGGCTCTTCCAGGCGCCATCGCGGAAGGCGCTATAATGCTGGTCCAAATTCTTTTCTCCCGGAGACAAGCATGAAATTGTGGGCAGCCCTCCTTTTCGCCGTGTTAACGATTCCGTTTGCAGTGGCACAGCAAGACAAATCCCCGGACACGACGTCCGAGACCACAAAGCAGGCCGCGTCCAGGAAAGATAAGAAAACAGCACCGGCGAACGCCGCAACTCCGGATAAATCCGCCGAAAGCGGCAAGCCAGCAGAGCCGCCCAAAGCCGATTCCGGCGAAGCTACCGACAAGGAAGAGCATTACGACGTGGCGGAAGTCCCGCCCGTAATCACCCATCATCAGATCGCGCTGAACGGCAAGACCTTCAGCTACACGGCGACCGCCGGGAGGCTTCCACTCAAGCGTGGCGACGGCAAGACGGAAGCCGAAATGTTTTTTGTCGCCTACACGCTCGACGGACAGGACGCCGGAAAGCGTCCGCTGACGTTCTCGTTCAACGGCGGCCCCGGCTCTGCCTCGGTGTGGCTGCACATGGGCGCACTCGGACCGAAGCGCGTAGTGCTGCAGTCAAACGGATTCATGCCGGCGGCACCCTATCGGCTGGAAGACAATCCCGATACGCTGCTCGATCGCAGTGACATCGTCATGGTGGATGCCATGGCCACCGGTTACTCGCGAGCCGCTACCGCCGAACTTACGAAGAAATTTCTGGGTGTAACCGGCGACCTGCAAGCCTTCGGCGAATTCATCCGTCTCTACATTTCGCGCTACGATCGCTGGAGTTCGCCGCTCTTCCTGCTGGGCGAAAGCTACGGCACCACGCGCGCGGCGGGCATCGCCGGCTATTTAGACGATCATGGCATCGCGTTCAACGGCGTGACCTTGCTCTCGATGGCCGTGGATTTCCAGACGCTCGAATGGAACAATTCGAACGACCTGCCATATTTCTTGCTGGTGCCCACTTTCAACATGATCGCCGGCTACCATCACAAGCTGTCCGCCGATCTCACCCAGGATCTGGCGAAGACACGCGAAGAAGTCGTACACTGGTCGTCCAACGATTACGCGCTTGCTCTGGGCAAAGGCGACGCCCTGACGGCGGAAGAGCGCCGCAAGATCGTCGATCAGCTGTCACGCTACATCGGGCTGCGTCCAGAGGTGATCGAAGCGCACGATCTGCGCATCGACGTTCCCACTTTCACCAAAGAGTTGCTGCTCGATCGAAAACTGATTACCGGCCGCCTCGATGGCCGCTTCAGCAGCCCCAATCCAGGAGATGAGCGTTTCTACGACCCGACGAGCGCCGCCATTCTTCCGCCGTACACCTCGGCGTTCAACAACTACCTGCGCACCGAACTGAACTATAAGTCCGACATGCCCTACAGAGTTTTCGCCTATGATCAGCCCGGCTTCCAGAACTGGGAGTGGGGCAACGCCGAGAAAGGCTTTCCCAGCACGGCGGGCGGGTTGCGGTCGGCCATGATCAAGAATCCGTATATGAAGGTTCTGGTGATGGAAGGCTACTACGACCTGGCCACACCTTTCGCCGCCGCCAACTGGACCATGGATCACCTCAACCTGGACGCACAGTTCCGCCAGAATGTTTCCTACGCCACCTACAACGCGGGACACATGGTGTACATCGATCGCGCCGAACATAACAAGATGAAAAAAGATCTTGTCGATTTCATGGAGAAATGCCTGCCGAACTAGCGAGGCTCGTGTGGGGACGGGCGACCTCGCGAGCCTGTCCTGAGCGAGGCCGAAGGATCCAAGCCGAGCGCAGCTTGGCAACTGCCGACGCTCGCAGCAACTCTGGACTCTCCACGATACTCAACACTCAGCAATGCGCACCGCCGTCATCTTCGGGTTGGGAACTTCGCCGGCAGACCTGAGGCGGTTTCAAGCGGGCTCTCCAGCTGAGTGGATTCAAGGCCTGCCCGGATCTTCAAACGACGCTGACGCCATCCTGATTTTTGGCGGCGACGGCACCGTTCATCGTCATCTCCCAGCGCTGGTGCGACTGCGACTTCCCGTGCTGATCGTCCCTGCAGGCAGCGGAAATGACTTTGCCCGCGCGCTGAACCTGCGCTCGACGCAACACTCCTTGCGCGTCTGGCGTGATTTTGAATCGGGGAAAGTTCAGGCGCAGCCAGTTGATCTTGGAGTCATTGTTCCATCCGCTGCGCCAGAGCTTACGCACTATTTCTGCGGCGTCGCTGGTTGCGGCCTGGATTCTGCCGCGGCTCGACGCGCCAATCAGATGCCGCGCTGGCTGCGTGGACACGGCGGCTATGCCCTGGCGCTATTGCCGCTGCTGCTCAAACTTCCGGCGTATTCCATGCGGCTGACGCAATTTAATGGGAAAGATCATAGCGAAGCGAAAAAGCTCACCTTGCTCGCCGCATTCGCCAACACGCAGTTCTATGGCGACGGCATGCGCATCGCGCCGCAAGCAGATTTCGCGGATGGCAAGCTCGACATCTGCCGCATCACCCCGCTCAATCCCTTCAAGCTGCTTTATATGTTTCCGACGGTGTACTTCGGGCGCCATCTCCGCATGCCCGAAGTCGAGTATTCGCGGGCCGAGCGAGTCCACGTGCAGACAGAGACTCCGCTGGAGATTTACGCTGACGGAGAATTTGTGTGCGAGACTCCCGCTGAGATTTCCGTGAGCCCGAGAGCACTACATGTGATTTGTCCGCCGCGCTAGCTGGCTGACGTCTTGATTTCCTGATGCATAAGACCGTACCGCGCATTGAGCGCAACGTCAGCTCAGTCTCCGGGCTCGAAGCGATAACCCACCCAGGGGTCGGTCACGATGTAGCGAGGGGAATTTGGCGAGATCTCAAGCTTCTTGCGGAGTTGCGCAACAAACACGCGCAGGTATTCGACTTGCTCCGTGCTTTCACCACCCCACACCGCGCCCAGCAAGGCGCGATGCGTCACCACTTTGCCGGGGTGGCGAGCCAGGTACGCGAGCAAGTCAAATTCCTTGGGAGTGAGATGGACCGCGCGGTCTTTTACAAAAACGCTGCGGGCTCCGGGATCAATCTTGAAGTCACCCGCTTCTATCGGCTCCCGTTCCGAGGCTTCCGTCCGCACACGGCGAAAATTGGCGCGAACGCGCGCCAGGAGTTCCTCCATGCCGAACGGCTTGGTCACGTAGTCATCCGCGCCCGCATCCAGGGCCTTGACCTTGGTCCGCTCCTCACCGCGTACCGAGAGCACGATGATCGGAATTTGCGTTTTCGTCCGCAGCCGCCGGCACAACTCCAATCCGTCCATGTTGGGCATCGCCAGGTCGGTGATGACCAGATCCGGCGACCAGTCTTTCATGATCTCCAGCGCGGTGTCACCGTCGTTGGCAACGCGAATGTCATATCCATGACTGGAAAGAGAAGTGCGCAGCACCCGCGTGATCTGCGATTCGTCGTCCACCACCAAAATGTGTTTATGCTCCAACGTTCACGCTCCAGCTCTTATGCTGCGGCTCGTACGCGCTATGACGCCCAATCAGCCCGGCTCCTGCGTGACGATGTGCACGTCCACCGCCGGGGCGTCGCGCAGAAACTGATGGATCGCGGAAAGATAGAAATATCGCTTCCAGCCGCGCGTCGCCGAGCGTCCGAAAACTACTTGCGTGATGTGTTTTTCGTTGACGAATTCCGCGACCGCCTGGGCCACGCTCTTTCCTTTGAGTCGCACGATCGATGCCCCAACGTTTTCCGCGAAGCGCACATTCGCGGCCAAGGTACGCTGATTCGCTTCGCTGGTGTCTTGCCCCAGGTCGGTATAAACGACAAAAAGTTCAGCATTCATGGCGTGCGCCATGCGCGCCCCGCGCGCCACCAGATACTGCGCCGCCGGGTTCGAGCTGATGCACACAGCAATGCGTTCGCGGATGGCAACCGCTCCTCGATCTTCCTCTTCCTCTCCCCGGTGCTGTTCCAGGCTGAGATCTACTTGTTGCGCCACCTGGCGCAATGCCAGCTCGCGCAAAGCGATCAAGTTGGTCTCGCGGAAAAAGTTTTCCAGCGCCCGGCCCACACGTTCTTGCGGATAAACGTCGCCGCGCCGCATCCGCGCTTGTAGCGCTTCCGGCGTCAGATCGATCATCACTACTTCGTTGACTCTTTGCAGCACCCAGTCCGGAACCGTTTCCCGCACCTGGATCCCGGTGACCCCCTGCACCGTCGGGGTCACGCTCTCCAGGTGCTGGATGTTCATGGTGGAGAGAACGTCGATTCCCGCGTCCAGCAGTTCCAGCACGTCCTCATAGCGTTTGCGATGCTTGCTGCCTTCGATGTTGGTGTGCGCCAGTTCGTCCACCAGCGCAACGCAAGGCTTGCGCGCGAGAATCGCGTCCACGTCCATCTCTTCGAAAACCGCGCCCTTGTATTCGATCGCTTTGCGCGGCACCACTTCCAGATTCGTGACCAGTTCCCCTACCGCTTTCCGTCCGTGCGTTTCCACAACTCCAATCACCACATCTTCGCCGCGGCTGTGCCGCCGGATCGCTTCGGTCAGCATGGTGTGGGTCTTGCCCACACCGGGGGCGTATCCAAGAAAGAGCTTGAACCTCCCGCCCTTGTTCGTCGGCGAACACTTTTCCAGCCACTGCTCGGGAGTCTTGGGCATCGCGATTATTGTCGTTGAGACATTCGAGTTTGTCGATGTCAGTTAAAGAAGTCAGTTACAATCGGCTCGTGAAAGCTGCGGCCAGATCCGGATCCGGGTACTTGATCGCGGCGCTGTCCGTAGCGGGAATTACCCTCGTCGGTGCCCGCTGGCTCCATCTAAATCCGACCACGATCGCGCTTGCCTTCCTGCTTGGCATCCTCGGCATCTCCGCTTCCTGGGGCTTGCGGGAAGCCGTTTTCATGTCGGTGGTTGCCACCGTTGCTTTTGACTACTTTTCCCTGCCTCCGATCGGTGCCTTTACGATTGCCGACCCGCAGAACTGGATCGCCCTCTTCGCCTTTCTGGTCACCGCCGTATCGGTCAGCGAACTGTCGGCGCGCGCCCGCCGCGGGGCGCGCACTGCCATCGAGCGCCGGCAGGAACTGGAACGCCTCTACGCCTTCAGCCAGTTGCTGCTTTCGAGCGACAATCCCGCCGAGTTGTTGAACCTGATTCCCCGCTACATCGTCGAGTCATTCGGCATCCGCTCAGCGGCGATTTCGCTCTCCAGCCGCGCCGACGTTTATCGCTCGGGCCCCACCATCGACGGATTGGAATCGCAGGATCTCCAGTTGATTTCCTTACGCGGTGAGCCGCGATTCGATGCTACCCGTGAACTGGCCTTTATGCCGCTCCGCATGGGCATGCGCGTGGTGGGCTGCATGGGCGTCTCCGGTTCGCTGCTTTCGCGGCAAACATTAGAGGCCATCGGCAGCCTGGTAGCTATCGCCGTCGAGCGCGCTGGCGCCGTCGAAAAACTCAGCCGCGCTGAAGCCGCCCGCGAAAGCGAGCAATTGCGCTCCGTCCTGCTCGATTCCGTGACCCACGAGTTTCGCACCCCGCTCACCGCCATCAAAGCGTCCGTCACCTCGCTACTGGGCAGCCCGAGTCAGTCGTCGAGCCACTCCCCGGAGGAGAGACAGGAACTGCTGACCATCATCAACGAGGAAAGCGACCGGCTCAACCGGCTGATCGGAGAAGCCGCCGAGATGGCCCAGTTGGATGCCAACAAAGTGGAATTCCGCTTCGAATCCGCGCCCATCGGCGGCCCGGTCGAGGAAGCGCTCCGCGAAGTGAAGCAACTCCTGGTCCAGCATCCCGTCGAAGTCCGAATCCCGGCCGACCTTCCCAACGCGCGCATGGACTCCGCTCACGTCAAGGAAGTCCTGGTGCACTTGCTCGAGAACGCCGCCAAATACTCACCCGCTGGAGCTCCGATTCGCATCACCGCCGAAGCCAAAAACAACGACCAGATGCTCACCATTAACATTGCCGATCGCGGCCCCGGCATCGACGATTTTGAGCAGTCCCTCGTTTTCGAAAAGTTCTACCGCGGAAGAAACCAGCGCGTGCAAGTCCACGGCACCGGCATGGGACTGGCCATCTGCAAAGCCATCGTGGAAGCCCACGGCGGGCGACTCGGAGTTACCAGCCAGTTGGGGCACGGATCGGTTTTTTATTTTAGTTTGCCGGTGGGGTGATGGCGGAGATGGTTTGAAGTCGTTGCATTATGCTCCCGTCCAAGTGTCAAAAACAGGCCGATTTCACTCACAATCCGGGTTCTGAGTGTGTCACGGAGCTGTCACTTTTACCAGTTGGCACTCCAAGTGAATTTCCCTAAGCTGTGCTGACGACGAAGAGCGCCACACGACGTGGAGCCCGGCGTGGTCGCCTGTACTCGGGACTGTTCTTTAGAGATTCGGAGGGAGACAACAATGCAGAAGAAGAGTGTCAAAGCTGTCCTGGTTGTCGTCAGCGTATTGTTCGTGTGCAACGTATTGATGTTCGCTCAGGCGTCCCAGAAGCCCGCGGCGCAAAGCGTTTCGGGGGCAGATGCACAATCGAATAGCATTAAAGACCAAGACATCGAGATGCTACGGGCGGACTTGCGCGCACAGCGGAAGGAGATCATCGCGCAAAACATGGCTCTCACCGCCGACGAGGCCACCAAGTTCTGGCCTATCTTTGACCAGTACAGGAAGGAAGCGATCAAACCCAATGACGAACGCTGGGCGGTGATCAAGGACTATGCGGCGAACTACAACACCATGACCGATGCGGAGGCGCAGGATTACATCAAGAGATCGACGGCCGTTGACCAGCAACTCCTCGCGTTACGTATGAAGTATGTTCCGGTGTTTGAGAAGGTTATCTCGTCCCAGAAGACTGCGTTGTGGTACCAGATCGATCGCCGTATCGACCTCCTGATCAATTTGCAGTTGTCCACGGTGATTCCGATGGTCAATGCCAGCAAGTAAGCTGATGGGAAAGCCCGTTCTATA
>Ga0209448_10000065_pt1 | contig 38191 bp, 38 predicted proteins | sample BogFormECP14_OM2_FD_188245 | JGI IMG/M metagenome (GOLD analysis project Ga0209448, IMG submission 188245) | Bog forest soil microbial communities from Calvert Island, British Columbia, Canada - ECP14_OM2 (SPAdes) (version 2) | ecosystem: Environmental > Aquatic > Freshwater > Wetlands > Bog ... | reverse complement strand
CGGGTGTAAGGAAAGAATTCGTGGAACCATGGCACCTCCTTCCAGGAGTATGCCAGATGTACCTATCTTATGTCCTGCTAATTATGCGCGGATGTATAGTTGCAGATATAAGCGAATTCTATCCCTCGATTTACACACATACGATTCCATGGGCATTCCACGGCAAAGCCTTTGCTAATGCAAACATAGGCAATTCAGCCTTGATCGAAAACGAATTGGATCGGTTGACGCGAGTGGGACAGGAGGGACAGACCGTAAAGAACTCAAGTCGAGATAGGTAGCTGCGAAATCACTGTCTCACCAAGCTACAAAACTCCCGCCAACTCCTTCCATCCGCTCCACTTCCGCGTCTCACGTTTGAATGATAACACTACATTACTGTACCTTGACAGTAATCTAAATCCATGCTACCATTTCCTATGTTTCGCCCGCGTCCGACGTCCTTGCACTCCTTCTACTCACCACTCACTGTCTCCCGCGTTTTCATACTCTTACGCACTCTTTTGCACTTCGCAAAATCACAACTCTTTTCGTTTCATATTCTTCCGCACTCTTTGCAAAAAACACCCGGGGTGGGGTGTGCTGTCCTTCTCTGCGAACTCTGTGCACGGCGCCTGCCCCGATCCTGTCGGAGCGTTAAAACTGACCCGCGCCTCTGCCTCGCCCGATCCGTTCGACACCCTGCATCGCTCGCCCGCATCCGCTTTAGAATCAATGCCCACCCAACCGCCCCCAACTATTGCATCCAAAGAGCTGACGCCAGACTTAAATCCTTTAGATGCAACGTTTACAAAAAAACGGGGGAGGGTCTCATCTTGAGGACCCCTCTCGCCACTCGTCACTCTCCACTAGCCACTTCGGCGTCCGCAGGCACACTTCCGTTATATCCTGTCACAGTGCTTGAACTGGACTGCGGCCTCGAATTCGATCCCGCGCGCGCGGAGGAAGATTTCTTCCCCTCCCTGCCGGCCAAACCTGCCGTCTGCCTCATCGAAACGCGCGCGGAAAACGCCGAACCGTTCCTGATTCGCACGCAGGACTTGCGCCGCCGCTTGCAGCGGCTCCTCGGCCCCGCCGATCCCGCCAGCAAACGCCTCAATCTTCGCGAACTTGCGAGCGGCATTCGCTATCGCCCCACCGGCTCAGCGCTCGAACAAATCTTCATCTACTACCAGCACGCCAAGCATCTTTTCCCGCAGCGCTATCGCAAACTCACTCGTCTGCGTCCGCCCGCCGTCCTGAAAATCAGCCTGCGCAACGCCTATCCGCGCTGCTACGTCACGCGCCGCATCGCCGTCGACGAAACCGGCGCGCCCATCGCAGGCGCTTACTACGGCCCGTTTCCTTCCCGAAAATCCGCGCTCGCTTTCTCCGAGCAGGCGCTCGACCTCTTCAAAGTCCGCCGCTGCCAAATTAAAATCCGCCGCGATCCCACGTTCCCCGGCTGCATCTACTCCGAAATGAAAATGTGTCTCGCGCCGTGCTTTGCCGGATGCACGAAAGAGGAATACGACGCCGAGGTTCAGCGCCTGGTGCAGTTTCTCGACACCAACGGCAACTCGCTCCGCGCCACGATCGAAGACGACCGCGAACGCGCCAGCGCCGATCTCGATTTCGAGCGCGCCGCGCAACTCCACAAGCGCCTCGAAAAACTGGACGATGCGTTGCGCTTCCGACCCGAGCTTGCCCGCCGCATCGCGAATCTCGACGCTGTAATTCTCCAGCGCGCCGCCGAAGAGCAGTCCATCGGCGTCTTCGGCATCCACGGCGGACGCCTCGCCGAGCCGTTTTTCCTGCGCTTCGGCGAAATCGCCAGCCAGCCGCGCTCCGCAGAGCACATCTTCAAGGACTATCTCGAAGGCAGCTCCGCGCAAACCGCCGAGCAAGCCGTGGTCATGTCTGCATCCGCGCTGAGCGCGGAAAAACCCGTCGCCTCATCCACGACCGCCGCCCGCGAAGAACTTGGCGAACACCTCGCCCTCGTCTCCCGCTGGTTCTACAGCAACCCTCGCAACGGCGAGATTTTCTTTCGCGAAAAGGACTGGCCATACCGTAAGATTCTTCGGGCCTGTTCGCGGCTGCTCTCTCCAAAGGGCCCCGAATCGCCTGCGGCGGAAACAATAGCGCCAGAAAAAACAGAATCGGAAACGCCGCCGCAAGGGACAACATGACCAAATCCGCCACACTCGAAGCCACAAAACGCTACGCCAATCGTTTTGCCGGACGCGCCGCCGACGGCCACTTCCGCGAAGCGCACGGCCTCGTGATGTCCTCGCTCGGCATCGGCACGTATCTCGGCCAACCCGACCCGAAGGTAGACGCAAGCTATACCGCCGCAGTCGTCGCCGCCGCTGAAAACGGCATCAACTTCATCGATGCCGCTATCAACTACCGCTTCCAACGCAGCGAGCGCAGCATCGCCGCAGCCATCAAACAACTTGCCGCGAAACGATTTTCTCGCGAAGAACTAGTGGTCTGCACAAAAGGCGGCTATCTAACCCCCGATGGCTCGATGCCCGAAGAACCGACTGAATATTTTCTTCACGAATACATCCGGCCCGGCATCTTCACGCCCAAAGACATCGTCGCCGGCAGCCACTGCATTACGCCGCGCTTTCTCGAAAATCAGCTCGATCGCAGTCTCCGCAATCTGCAGCTCGAGTGCATCGACGTCTACTACCTGCACAATCCGGAGACGCAGCTCACCGAAGTCTCCCGCCCGGATTTTCTCGAGCGCGTTCGCGATGCCTTCATTTATCTCGAATCCGCCGCCGACGCCGGCAAGATTCAGTTCTATGGAATGGCTACGTGGAATGGCTTTCGCCAGGAAGCCAAAGCAAGAGACGCCATGCAGCTCGCCGAATTTGCGCAAATTGCCACGGACATCGCCGGCGAAAAGCATCGTTTCCGTTTCGTCCAGCTCCCTTTCAATATGGGAATGACGGAAGCGCTTACGCTCGGCAATCAATCCATCGGCGGGCGCGAGCGCACCGTCATGGAAGCCGCAAGCGAACTTGGAATTACGCTCGTCGCCAGCGCGTCGCTGCTGCAAGGCCAGGTCGCGCGCAATTTACCGGCGTTCGTAGCCCAAGCTCTCGGCCTAGAAAATGATGCCGAACGCGCTCTCCAATTCGTCAGGTCGTCCCCGGGAATTACGACAGCTCTTGTCGGCATGTCGCGCGTCGAGCACGTCCACGCCAACGCGAAGCTAGTAAGCGTAGCGCCCGCCACGGTAGATCAATTCACCCAACTCTTCACCCGTGGCGAGGGCGCATGACCACGCGCGTGCTCACGTTCGCTCCTGCGAACGTGTCGGCCTGCGCAGAGAGGAATCTCTCTGCGATTTCAACTTCGCTTTCCCCGATCCGAAGTCCTCTCGCTCATCCAGTTCGTGATCGCCGCATCCACTTGGTCGAGCTTGCCCACGAAAAAATGGTCGGCGTCCTCCACAACAACGATTTTGTTTTCGCCCGGCAACGAAGCAACCATCATCTTCAATTTGTCCACTGCGCCGTAAATGTCATTCGCGCTATGCACGAAAAGCTTCGGTTTTTCACACCGCGCCAAATACGAAAAATCCGCATTGTTGACTGGCGCTCCCAGCCCGATCAACGAAGTGACTCGCTCATCTTCGCAGCCAACGCGAAGTCCCACCCAGCACCCGAAACTGAATCCGGCAACGAGAAGCGGAATATTTGGAAATTCGGCAGCGAGAAATTCCAGCGCCGAACGAACATCGCCGCGTTCCCCTTCGCCGCGATCGTGTTTTCCTTCGCTCATTCCCGTTCCGCGAAAATTGAAACGCAGCACTGGAAGTCCAAGCGCATCCAGCGATTTCGCAGCTTGATAGACCACTTTGTTGTGCATCGTGCCGCCAAAGAGCGGATGCGGGTGGCAAACGACCGCAGCCATCGGCGGCGAACCCACGCTAGGGCTCCACAGAATAGCTTCCAAACGCCCTGCCGGTCCTGCGAGAAAGAAATTGCGAGATTCGTGCTTTGCGCTCATAAGTCGCGTCAAAAGAAGTGCGAGTGTACCGCAACGCGAAGAAAAGTCCGAACTCGAGGCAGGGACGCAACGATTTTTTTAATCGATTAAGTTCTCTTGAAGCGAAATGTGGGTCTGTCTGTTCTATATCAAATAGGCTCGGTATCGGCCGTCAGAGCACGCTTTGACGATTCGGTACGCCGTAGGAGTAACAGTACTACTCCAATTACGAAATACCTCAATACCGTTTGTTCCCAAAACCGCGTACTAGGACGTAATTTCCAGACTTTCGCGTTGCAGTTTGCCGGTGCCGATGTTAGCGTTCGTTGAAATTCCAGCCCGAGTGGAGGAGCAATGAGCGACGGAGCCGACCGCCGCGAAGCCCGGCGTTTCAACATGACGCTGCCGCTGCGCGTGCTTCCGCACGAACCGCATGGGTCCGAACTCACGGCGCAAACCCGGGACGTCAGTTACCGCGGTCTCTACTTCCTTGCTGAAACCAAATTCGCTATCGGAAGTGAAATCGAATTTGTCATCACGCTGCCCGAGCAAGTAACGCAATCGAATGACGTCAATATTCGCTGCCTCGGCCAGATCGTGCGCGTCGAGCCCACCTCCAACGGACGCATGGGGATCGCCGCGAAAATTGAACGCTACGAATTCATGCCTGCCGCCGCTACCGCAGCATGAGTTCCGGCGTTTTCCGGCCATTCGCGCGCACTGTGCTCGCTCAGAACATCTTTTCAGATTGTCCTCCCATACTCTTTGCAGGTACTCGCTTGCGGCCACGCTCGGCGAGTACAATGGCGTGGGCCGTCCTCTTCACGTCTGACGGAGCGAGGGCCATTTCTTCGCGAGGAAACTTATGTATCACTACGACGCGAGTATTGCGCTTGAAGAATTAAAGGAAGATTCGCTTCTGCCGCATCCCGTCAAGCTGCGCGACATGATTCTGCGCACGCAGCTTGGTCCGGAAGAGGCAAAGGTGCTGAACCACGAATTCCAGGATTATCTGACGCGCTTCGGCGAGCTGCAAAACGTGGCGCGAGGCATCCTCGAGAAAATTGCTGCTGGTCGCCGCAAGGCTTCGTGATGCAAACGGCAGAAGCCGGAGTACGCCGCCGATGAAATCGAAGCCGCGGGTCCTCCTTTTATCTGCATCTTCCGGCGCGGGACACGTCCGCGCCGCGCAAGCTCTCGAAAAAGCGTTCGCCGCCCGCGGCGATTGCGCGGTCGAACACGTAGACACAATCGAATACGTCAGCAAACTTTTCCAGCGCGTTTATGACAAGGCTTATATTTCCATGGTGCGGCGCGCACCGGAGTTGATGGGCGTGCTCTACGACCGCCTCGATCAGCCCTGGCATCATCCACGGCGGCGCCTTGCCATGGATCGTCTAAACACTGCACCGATGATTCGAATGCTCAAGCGCGTCCAGCCGGATTTGTGCGTGGCCACGCATTTCCTGGCTGCGGAAATTGTTGCCTGGCTTATCGCCAAACGGAAATTGCGAGCGCACAACGCCATTGTTGTGACCGATTACGACGTGCACGCCATGTGGCTTTGCCGAACGGTTGATTGCTACTACGTGGCCATCGACGAAGCGGCCGAATATCTGGCGCGCATCGGCGTACCGCGCGACAAATTGCGAGTCACCGGAATTCCAGTTGATCCACTTTTTGCCAAGCCTTTGGATCGTGCGGAAGCGCGACGCACACTCGGTCTCGATCCTTCGGCCCCAACGATTTTGATTTCCGCAGGCGGCTACGGCATCGGCCCGGTCGAACAGCTTGTAAACGATTTGCTGGCGTTGCAGCGGCCCTGGCAGATTGTCGCCATCGCGGGCAAAGCGGAAAAAGTTCGCAAGCGGCTGGAAGAGATCTCTGAAGGCGCGGGCAAACTTTCGAGTGGCGCACCGCGGCTTGTCCCCGTGGGCTTCACCACGGACATGGACAAATACATGGCTGCGGCCGATCTTCTTGTCGGCAAGGCCGGCGGCCTCACCACATCGGAAGCGCTGGCGCGCGCATTGCCAATGGCGCTGATCGAGCCAATCCCCGGACAAGAAGAGCGCAACGCCGATCATTTGCTCGAGGCGGGCGCTGCGATTCGCTGCAACAATTTGCCGGCGGCGGCGTGGAAAATCGCGGCGTTGCTGGACGATGCAGCCCGCCTCGGAAGAATGCGCGAAGCTGCACGAGGCATGGGCAAGCCCAGCGCTGCGGCAGCCATCGCCGAAGATGCACTAAGACTGGTAGACTGACGTGGCCATAAAACGACGTACGCATTAGCTTTCGTTTCACAAGGGTTGCTGAACACGGGTCCCCATGCGACGCAACACACTTTTGATCGATGCCGACGACACGTTGTGGGAAAACAACGTGTTTTTCGAAAAGCTGATCGAGGATTTCATCACCCTCGTTGAGCCCTGCGGCTACACACGCGCGTATATCCGTCACATCCTGAATGAAACAGAACGGAAAAACATCCGACAGTACGGCTACGGAGTGCGCAGCTTCGGCCGTTCGCTTGAGGAAACTTACCTGAAGCTCGCGGACCAAATGGTGCGCCGCGAAACGCTTGCGCAAATCCATGGCCGCGTCATGGAACTGGAGCGCACGCCTCCGAAAATTCTCGATGGCGTGCCGGAAACGCTCGCTTATCTGACCGAGCGGCACCGCCTGATTTTGTTCACAAAAGGCGAGCCCGCTGAGCAGGCCGCAAAAGTCGAGCGTTCCGGACTGCAGGGCTTTTTCGAGTTCATCGAAATCGTCAGCGAAAAGGATGCTGAGACTTACGGCGGTTTGGTGCGCAAATATAAAATCGTGAAATCGCAGGGCTGGATGATCGGCAACAGCCCGCGCAGCGACATCAACCCGGCCCTGAAGATCGGACTCAATGCCGTCTACATTCCCCACCAGCATACCTGGCAACTCGAACACGAACCCGTCATGGCGGGCGCCGGGAAGCTCGTCATCGTCCCCGCATTTCGCGAGCTGCGCGGCCACTTCTAGAGCACCCTGGCGATTCCAATTTGGATGTTGGAAACGATGGAGCTTGGCGCGAGTCTAATCCTTTCTAGGCCACGCAAAGGAGGCTCTTATGGCAACGCCTGGTATTTCCTCAAGCACCGACTGGCGGCAGGAATGGTTCGAATTTGAAGACGCGACTTATCTGAATCTTGCGGGGCAATCGCCGATGCCGAAGGTTTCGCTGCGCGCGCTGCAAACGGCACAGGAGTGGAAGAAATTCCCGCACCACAAGCCGGACTCGACCTTCTTCGAAGTGCCGAACCGCATTCGCGCGTCGATTGCAAAACTCATTGGCGGCAGGGCGGAAGAGGTTGCGATCACTACTGGAGCGAGCACCGGTGTGGCCGCGGTTGCGTATGGGCTCTCCTGGAAGGCCGGCGATGAGATCATTACGGCGAAAGGCGAATTTCCGCTGCAGTATACAGTTTGGAAACCGATGGAAGAGCGCGAAGGCGTAAAGCTGAACATCGTTGCGCCGCGGGAACGATTTATCACCGCCGATGATTTGCTGGCGGCGATGACGCCGAGAACGAGGCTCGTGTCCGTGAGCCTGGTGCGTTTCGACGATGGCTCGCTGCTGGATGCGGCGCGCGTGGCAGAAGCGTGCCATGCGCGGGGCGCTTTGCTTTTGCTAGACGCCAGCCAGTGTTGCGGCACGTTGCCCATGGATATTGAAAAGCTGGGGGCGGATTTTGTCGTTTGCGCGGGATACAAGGGGTTGCTCAGTCCATTTGGCACAGGATTTTTCTGGGCTAAGAGCGAGCACATCGCCAACATGCGGCCAGGGCCATTTTATTGGATGGCTGTGGCCGGCTCGGACAATTTTGCTTCGCTCGATTTCGATAATCCGAAACCCGCTCCCGCCGCGAAGCGGTGGGACACAGCGGAGCCAGCCAGCTATTTCAATTTCAACCTTGTGGGCATGGATGTTTCGACGGATTTTGTGGTGCGCGTGGGGCCTGAAACTGTAGCGAAACACAATCGCGCCCTGATCGATCTGATGTACGAGCGTTTGCCAAAAGACCGCTGCGTTCCTGCGAGCCCGCTGGATGCGGCACGCCGAGGCGCTTATGGATGCTTTGCGGCACGGTCGCCGGAAAAAACGGCCGAGCTCTACCAGAAATTACGGAGTGAAAATGTGATTGTGAGCTTGCGTGAAGGAAATATTCGCGTGTCGCCGCATCTTTACAATACCGAGCGCGACATCGACCGCTTGATTTCGGTGGTCACCGCGTGACGACAGAACAGAAATGGCCGCGGGTTGCCGTGGTAGGCGCTGGCGCGGTCGGAGGCTACTTCGGCGGGATGCTGGCGAGGGCTGGCGCGTTGGTGATGATGATTGGCCGCGCCGCGTTTGTCGAAGCGGTGAAGAAGAACGGGCTATTTCTCGACACACTACAATTCAAAGAGAACGTGCGCGTCGAAGCTTCCACCGAGTTGATTGATGTTCGCGGCGCGGAGATCGTTCTTTTTTGCGTGAAGACCACGGACAATGCGGCCACGGCGAGTGCGCTCGTACCGCTGCTCGCTCCCGGCGCGTTGGTCGTGAGCATGCAAAATGGCGTCGACAACGCGGAGCAGATTCGCGCCGCCTCGGGCATTGATGCACTTTCCGCAGCGGTCTACGTCTCGGCGGCCGTTCCTGAGCCAGGCCACATAAAGCACGCTGGGCGCGGGGATCTCGTCGTCGGCCCGCGCAACGCGAAGAGTGAGCGGTTTGCCGACGTGTTTGAACGCGCAGGGGTCGGATGCCGGATTGCGGACGATATCGCTAGAGAGCTTTGGACCAAGTTCACCTGGAATTGCGGGTTGAACGCCATCTCGGCGCTGGGCCGCGCGAAGTACGGGCAGATCGCCGCGAGTCCCGATGCACGGAAACTTGTCGAAGCCGTGGTCTACGAGGTACTCGCCGTTGCGAAGGCAGCGAATATTCATCCGCCGGGATTTGAAGATCCGCAGGTGGCGCTCGCGGGCTCCTTCAAGATTGCGACACAAATGGCGGAGGCACTTTCTTCCACTGCACAAGACATGATTCGCGGGAAACGCACGGAAATCGATTCGTTGAACGGCTACATCTCGCGGCGCGGCGCGGAGCTGGGTGTGCCCACGCCGGTGAATCATGCGCTGTACACTCTGGTGAAGCTGGTCGAAGCCACAAACATTCGTTCCGCGGCCTCCGCAACTTCCTAACTTAAGAACACTTCAACCGTCTCGAAGTGCCAACGGCGCTTCTCGCCATTCGCCACCACGAGCATGAAATGTGGACGCGCGGTTTAGCCGCGGCACTTGGCTTCATCCCCCTTGGCGCTTTTGACGCAGAGCGCGGGGATATGCGCGACATCGTCGATGACCCAGACTTCGTGGCCCTCGTTGAGAATAAACCAATAGGTGGTTTTGGCGGCGTTTTCGTCTTCGGTGACAACGAGCAATTCGCCGGCTTTCCCGGCGACCGTGTAGGTTATTCCTTCCGCGCCGTTAAAGCGCGACCATTGCTGCAGGAACTGCAATTTCACAAAGACCAAAATTGTGTGCGAGCCGGTTTCAATCATGTGGTCCTCCGTTTGGTTTGGCGCGCCCTCAGGCGAGGTTGCACTGGCTGTTCCCTGCGGAGTGGTGACGCTAGAGCGAAAATCGTTACAGGAGAAGCAAGCGCGGGACTAGCGGTCGTCGCGGATCTTGAAGGGGATGTGGGCGATGACTTCCAGGTCGACGGGCGTGCCGGATTTGGAGGCGGGCTGGAATTTCCATTGGGCGAAGGCGGACTTGGAGTTGGCGTCGAGCTGAGGGTCGAGGCTGCGGGCGACTTGAATGCTGTCGACGGAACCGTCGGCGCGAACGATGCCATACAAAACGACTTCACCTTGGACGTTTTGCTCGATGAGATCCGGCGGGTACTTGGGATCGACTTTTCTTACGGGGACGGGCATGGCGAGTTCGGCAGAAGCGGAAAGTGCCGCGCCCGGGCTTGAGCCGAGTTCGGCGAAATGCAAAATCCAGCTGCCGCTGGCGCTATTGATATTGGCCATGTTGACGGCGAGGGTGTAGACACGCTTGGTGGCGAAGACTTGCTCAGGCTTGGCACCCGGCGGCAGCGTCGCGAAATTGGGAGGCCCGGTGCGTTCGGGAACGTCCTCGGCCTTGCTGTTGGGTTCTGGGCGGCTGCTCAGGCTGCGCGAGGACGGTAAGCTGAGTTTTAGATGCGAACTGCCCAAGCCAGAAACGCCGGCGTTTGGCTGCGGGTTTCCGCCGCTTATGCTGATACCTACGGGACTTTTTCCGCCACCGTTGCTCGATGCGGCTGCGCCAGCACCACCAGATGCGTCCGCAGAGGCGTTTGCTGAGCCATCGGGTACGCCGGGCTTGGTGCCTTCCGGCGAAATGGAGATGCGCGCGGCGAGATTGCCTTGCGGCGGCTGAACATCCGCTTTGGGAGCAGCAGGCGAGGCGGAAAGCGCGATGAGCGTTGCAGGGTTTCCGTTCGCAGTGGGCTGAGCGGCACCGATTTCAGGCGCGGCGACGGAGTCGCCGGTTTGCGCACGCTCTGCGATGCGAGGCGCGGCGCCTGCGTTCAGATCGAGTTTCGGACGCGCTGGAGCGTTTGGCGATGCCGCTAGTGTGAGGTCGGCTGGCGTTTGCTCGAAATTGGGAACGTCCGGCAGCGGAGTGGACGTAACGGCGGCGACCCGATGCTGGCGGGGATGAAGTTTTGCAAGAGCTTCCGCGCTGATCCGAATATGCGGCCGGGCGGGAGCTACCGGGGCCTGCAACTGCACAATGTTCGGCATGTCTGGAAGAGTTTTGGGTGCGAGTTGCGGCGCAACCGGATTTAGCAGTGTTTGGCGCGGGTGATTCGGATGCACGGGGTCGGTAATGATCCGCTGGCGCGGATGAAATGCGTCGGCACCTTTTGGCGGAAGCGGCTTGTTCGGGTCGGCGTGCACAATGGCTTTGGGCTTCGCAGCGGGGATTGCGAGAGCGGGGAAATCTTCGATGGGGCCGGACCAGGTGAGCTGGGTATTGTCGAAGGCGGAGTTGTGGCGAATGGTCGTGGGAAGGAGTGAGTACGGAGATAGAACAAACACGACGTGCCACAGCGCCGCAGCGATGACCGCTCGCCAGGGCATGCGGCGTTCGACCCAGCAATCGCGAAAGTAGTCACCGCCGAGAAATTTGCCGGCTGAGAACGGGCCGGCGACGAGCGTGCGGAGGCTGCTCCAGAGGCTTTGGCGGAAATCGCCCCAGGGAACCTCGAGCTTGGGCTCAAAGACGATGGGCGCGGGGGGGCGAATAGGAGCCATGCGCGCGGCGGTCGCCGCGCCTTGCCCCAAGAGGTTGTACCCACTATTGACCTGGCCCAGTGACATGAGCTTCGTAGTATAGCGTGGCTGAGGACCAGCGTGTATGGATTCGGGTTAGGGCCTAGGGGATGCCCGGGAGAGGCAGTGAGTAGTGGGTGGTGAGTAGTGAGCTGCACTGATGGGCGGGGCGAGCCCCGCCCCTACAAGGCTGGGGCGCTGGTCCGCGGGCGCGTTTGCATATGGCGAACGACGGCGATGAGAAGGGCGAGAACGCACAAAATTGTTACGCAGCCTGGAACGGGTCGTCAAGGCGATAGCGGTAGAGACGGTGCGGCGTTGGGTGCCGGGAAAGATTGCGGCGATGATGGCGTGTTTTGCCAGGACGCCTGCGCCGCCGAGAGACCAGAGAAGTGCCGACCAATTTCCTTCCACGTGATTTAGTTCGCTCAGCATACCTTGGCCCCATTCGTGGGTGTCGTGGGGGGCGATCCAGATGGCGAAGCGCAGGAGCTCTATGGCGACGCGGCGGGAGAATTCGACGGGGATCATGCGCGGCCTCCGCTGAAAGCTGGGCGGCGAGCCCTTAGAGCGGAGCGCTGGATGGCGAATGTGGCGCGGACTAGTTCGACGCCGCTTGGAGTGAGGCGATAGGTGTGGCGCGGGGGGACACCGTCCTCGGTGGTGACCCACTTGGTTTCTAGCAGGGAAAATTTGGCGAGGCGCATGAGGATAGGATAGAGCGTGCCGGATTTTAGGCCGGTTTCGCGGCTGAGTTCGTAGCCGTAGCGCCAGGCGGTGGGGCGCTCGATGAAGCGTTCGAGGACGCGGAGAGTTTGCGGGGATAAGCGAGGAGTCTTCACAAGATAAAGTCTACATATATAGAGATTATTGTCAAGCGCGAGTTTTCTGGTTGTTTCTCGCGATGCTCGCTGGAGAAAAAGATCGCTCCGCCGGTGATTGGGGATGCTTGAGCGTTCGTTGTTAAGGATGACTCAGAGATAGCTGAGCCAGGGGTTGGAGCTGCGCTGTTTTAGCGCGGCGTACCAGCGGCAGAGCGGATAGAGCGAGATCACGACGAAGGCCCAAATCAGGTAGACGCCGGGGAGGCTGAAGCCCCAGCCGGGCGGGCGCGTGAAGGGATATTGATCGATCGTGGGCGATTGGAACATCCAGTAGATGTGGCCGTAGCGGACGTAACAGATGAGGACCGCGATGAGATGAAGCAGAGGAAAGTGAAGAACGTAAAAGAAGAGGGGCACTTTGCCGTAGATGAGAGCTGGGCGAAGAAATTGCGGAGTACGACCGTCTACGGCCCGGAGGAAAAGGAGCGCGGTGCCGAGGGTCATCAAGAGGAAGAGGAGAGAGGGAGGATATTTGGTGGTGTTCAGGAACGAGAGGATAGTACGGACGGTGGTTGCTTGTGCGGACCAGCGTGACGGATCGCCGTAAATATTGATGGCGCGGAGGATGACGAAGGCGACGGTGAGACTGAGACCGAGGCGCAGGAGGAAAGCTTTGCGGCGCTCGGGAGGCCAAGCGAAGAAGCGACCGAGGACGTAGCCGACGGCGGTGACTCCCACCCACGGAATCAGCGGATACCCAACAAAAACGATGCGCTGCGGATTTTGCGAAATGAGGCTTGGAACGTGCAGGATGGACCAGAGAGGCGCGAAGCGTCCGAAAGAAGAAGGCTCGATCGAGTCAAATAAATTGTGTCCGGAAATCAAGAGGATCCCAAAAACGGCGACTACCAAGTCCGGGAGGTGGACGAGGAGAGCTAGGACGATCATGGACCAACCGAGCGCCCAGAGGACGAGAAGAAACGTGACGTGAAAATCGAAATTGAATTGCATGGCGAGGCAGCGGAAGACGACCGCGTCGAGAAGAATTAGCCAAAGGCCGCGGGTGAAGAGGAAGCGCGAGAGTTCGCGTTTGGATCTGCGGCGGAGAGAAAGATAAGCGCCGGTGCCGGTGAGAAGGAAGAAGACGGGCGCACAGAAGTGGGTGATCCAGCGCGTGAAGAAGAGGGCGACGGTGGTGTTGGCGGGGTCGGTGGGAAAGACGGTGGCGTTGGTGAAAAAATCGCGGGTGTGATCGAGCGCCATGATGATCATGATGAGGCCGCGCAGAAGATCGACCGATTCGAGGCGCGGGCGCTTGACAGAGGCGAAGACGGCGTCGACCGGTTTTGCACGGGCGGACTCAATCGGAATCGAGGTGGCGCTCATGGATGCGGGTACTTTAGCAAAGAGTTGTGCGGGGATGGACTGCTTTGGGACGAGAGGTAGAAAGAGAGGGACGCATCACCTTGTTTGAGGACGCGGGTGCGGCGGAGTTGGTTGAATTGTTCGGGGAGTTGGAATTTGTGGTGATGCTCAAAGATCACTAAGGCGTCGCGGGCCAGGAAATTGGCGGTGGCGAGAAATTCGAGGGTGCGGGCATAGTCGACGTGGGCGGCGTAGGGGGGGTCGACGAAAACAAAATCGAAGCCCGGAGTGGACGGAGTGTGGCGGGCGGCGAGTTTTTGTAGGGCAGTATGGGCGTCGGCGGCGAGGATGGTGTAGCCGGAAGTGATCTTGAGGGAATCGAGATTTTGGCGGATGAGTTTTGCGGCTGGCGCGTGATTCTCGATGAAGGTTGCGTCGGCGGCGCTGCGGCTGAGCGCTTCGATGCCAACGGCGCCGGTGCCGGCGAAGACGTCGAGGAAGCGGGAGCCTACGACGCCGGGGCCGAGGACGTTGAAGAGCGTCTCGCGGAGGCGGTCGCTCGTGGGACGGAGGGCTAGGCCTTTCAAACTCTTCAGGATGCGGCTGCGGTATTTGCCGGCGATGATGCGCATGGGGAAGGAAAAAACGAAAGATGGAAAAACATTAACACAGAGGACACGGAGAGCACAGAGTTCACAGAGAACAGAAAATTAGACAAGACGAACTATGTGGCAGGGGCGTTAGGCCGACTGCGCTCTCTCTAGCAAGCGGGTGCTTAACTGGGAAAATTCCGCGACCAAATTGCCGGCGTCCTGGCCTGCCAGCGTTGCGGCGTCGATCTCTGTGATGAGCAGTATGGATGTGGTTACGTCCGCGCTGCATTCGAGGCAGTATTTGCCGGTTCTTCCTGGTAGATCAAAAAGTTCGGCTCGGTGGCCACAAACACAGCACTGCAAACTAGACAGCTCTTCACAGCCTTTCGGACCAGATGACATTGGCGTTTCTCCGTGGGGTCGCGTCCCGCGAGTTGCGACTCACAAGATGATGGTAGGGAAATGGGTGTAAGGAAGTCAGGAGTCAGGGGTTAGGAATTCATAAGCCGAGGAACGCATTGCATATAAAGGGTTTACTCGATGCGACCTGTAGTGATCGCTAGATAGCGTCAGTAGCCCTAATCGCGGCAGCCACGGAGATGGTCGCTATCTAGAGCTTCATTGAAAACGTTTCGTCTCGAATGGGTGTCGTTAGGCCTTAGATACTTAGATTTTGCTGTTCTCCGATTCTCTTTGCGTGGCACGAAAAAACCGCCAAATGAAACAAATGAACCACGTATTCGCAACCAGCAGTGCGACCGTGATGGCATATACCGCAATTCTTAGTCCGACGTGCTCGCGGAGCACTTGTTCAATCTCAAGGTTCAGGAACGGGTGCGTGATCGGCGTCGTGTCACTCGATTTGGGAAGAATATTCGCGACACGATCATTAATCGCATGTTGCCACTTCAGCGGAAGGAACGCAGTACAAAGATACACTTCGAAAAGAACGAGTGGAACTAGTGACGCGATAAGAACGATCTTTTTCATGGTTCGCAGCTCATAGCGTCCTGCTCAAATCAGTTGGTGCATTTTCCTCATGGGCCATTAGGAAATCCATTTTTAGCCGATGCGGGCGAGGTGGTAGCGGCGTTGCCATTCGGCGGGGAGCATGCGAAGAAGGCGTTGGAGGGCCGGGGATTGCTGGGCGTCATCGGCCAGGGCGAAGGCTTCGCGGCGGGCTACTTCGAGGAGATCTTTGTCGCGGATGGGGTTGGCGATGTGGAAGCCGAGGTCGCCGGACTGGCGGGTGCCAAAAAATTCGCCGGGGCCGCGGAGGAGGAGATCGGTTTCGGCGATTTCGAAACCGTTGGCGGTGCGGACCATGGTTTCGAGGCGGGCGCGGGCGACGTCTTCATGTGCGGTCGCGGAGCGACCGACGGTCATGCGCACGGGACCGACGAGGATGCAGTGGGATTTGGCGGCTCCGCGGCCGATGCGTCCGCGGAGTTGGTGGAGCTGGGCTAGGCCGAAGCGTTCGGCGTGTTCGATGACCATGGCGGTGGCGTTGGCGACGTCGACGCCGACTTCGATGACCGTGGTGGCGACAAGGATTTGCGTTTCGTTTTTGCGGAAGCTTTCCATGACGCCGTCTTTTTCTTCGCTGGAGAGGCGGCCGTGGAGGAGGCCGAGTTTCAGTTTGGGGAAGACTTCTTTTGAGAGGCGCTTGAATTCGTCCATCGCCGCTTTTAGTTCGAGCTTCGATTCTTCGATCACCGGATAGACGACGTAGGCCTGATGGCCGGCGGCGACTTCGCGGCGAAGAAATTCCCAGACGCCGGGGAGATGCGGCTCGGAGGTGAGGCGCGTCTGGATCGGCGTGCGACCGGGCGGGAGTTCGTCAAGAACAGAAACATCGAGATCACCGTAGAGCGTGAGAGAGAGGGTGCGCGGGATGGGCGTGGCGGTAAGGACGAGGACGTGCGGGGCGTGGCCGTGGGAGGCGGCTTTGTCCATAAGGCGTTTGCGCTGGAGGACGCCGAAGCGGTGCTGCTCGTCGATAGCGGCAAAGGCGAGGCGCGCGAATTGGACATGATCTTCGATTAGGGCGTGGGTGCCGATGACGAGTTGTGCTTCGCCGCTGCGGATGCGTTCGAGCGCGGCGGTTTTTTCGGCGTGTTTAAGTCCGCTGATGAGTAGCTCGACGCGATAGCCGCCGGGAACGAGAACGCGGCGCGCGGAAAGATAATGCTGCACAGCGAGAATTTCTGTGGGCGCCATGAGCGCGGCCTGGCAGCCGTTTTCGATGGCGATGACGGCAGCCTGAAGCGCGACGATGGTTTTGCCGCTACCGACGTCGCCTTGCAGGAGGCGGTTCATAGGCATGGGCTTCTCGAGGTCGGCGGCGATTTCCGCGAGCACCCGCTTCTGCGCGACGGTGGGCTTGAAAGGGAGGATACGCTTCAGCGCTTCGCGCACTTTCTCTTCGCGGACGCGGAAGGCAATGGCGTTTTCTTTGCGTGTGGTTTTGCGGTCGAGGGCCAGGCTGAGTTGATAGAGGAAGAATTCTTCGAAGATGAGGCGTTGTTGGGAAGGCGTGCGAAACGTGTTGAGCGCTTCGAGCGATTCTTGCGGCTCAGGAAAGTGAACGTGGATCAAGGCATCGCGGCGCGACGGATAATCGAGTTGCGCGCGCAAAGCTTCCGGCAGAATGTCCGGCATGTTCAAATCGATGAGTTGAACCGCAGCGTACATGGCGCGGCGGATTTGTCGCGAGCCGAACGTGCCGATGGCTTCGTAAATTGGGACGATGCGGCCGACTTCGGTGGAGTCGGGCTCGCCGTCGCCAAGCATCTCGAGCTGCGGATTGATCATTTCGAGGCGAGCCGGGCGGAGCTTATCGATTTCGGCTTTGCCGTGAAGGATGAGCTGCTGGCCGGGCTTGAGGCGGCCCTCAAGATAACCGCCGTGAAAGAATTTGCAGGGGAGGAGGCCGCCGGCGGCGTCCTGCACGAGCAAATGATAAATGGCGTTGTAGCTGAACTTGTTGGGGATGGCTTGGCCGCTCATGACTCTTGCGCGAATCGTGTACGTGCCGTTGGGCTGGATATCGCGAATGTTGGAAAAATGGATGCGGTCTTCATAGCGGAACGGCAAATAAGCGAGCAGGTCTTCGAAAGTGTGAATGCCGCGCTTCGCAAGAAGCTCGGCGCGCTGCGGGCCGACGCCCTTGATCATGCGCACTTCGGTTGTAAGGCTGAGTGCCATTAACACTTCTTTATATCATTCCCGCAGGAAACACACCGGGTCCGGCGGAAACACACTGATAAGGCGATACTTGCGCTATGCTGCTGCGTATCATTAGAGTGAGGATTTTGCGTCGCGAACGTTGCGGGAGGCACTGGTGGCGGAAGACCGGCTAACAAGTTCGGACAAGCGCGCGCTGCTACTCTGGGTGCTGCTTGGCATTGTAGGCGTGGTTTTTGCGTACAAGTATTTTTTCCAGGCGTTTCCGGAAGCCTCGGTGGATTTTAAGGTTTCGCGCGCGGAGGCCCTCACAAGAGCGCAGAAATTTGTTGGCAGCCTCGGAGAAGACGTCAGCGGGTACCAATCGGCGATCGTTTTCGAAGTAGACGACAACGCGAAAACATATCTGGAGCGGGAGGTGGGACTCGAGCAGGCCAACCGGCTGATGTCGAGCGAGCTCAACATCTGGTATTGGAAAGTGCGCTTCTTCCAGCCAAAGCAAGAAGAAGAGTTCGGCGTACAAGTCAGTCCGGCCGGGAGAATTGTAGGTTATACCCACAAAGTCGAAGAGGCGCGCGCGGGCACCTCACCAGATCGTGCCGCCGCCGAAGCCGCAGCGCAGAATTTTCTGCGCAACAAGATGGGCGTGGACTTGAGCAAGTGGGCGTTTCTTCCCGAGGAAGCCAACTCCAGCAAAAAACCAAACAGACTCGACTGGTCTTTCACGTGGGAAAAGCGCGACTTTCGCGCCAAGGACGCGCCGTACCGCATAAGAGTGGAGCTGCAAGGCGACCGCGCCGGAACCTCTAAAGAATTCCTGCAGGTGCCAGAAGCCTGGGAACGCAGCTACGCGAAACTTCGATCAAAAAATATTCTTTACAACCAAGTGGCTATCGTTCCTTACCTGGCGCTGATGGTGGCGGTAGTTGGGCTGGGAATTCTGTTGACGATGCGCAAGCAAACCAGCTGGGGCGGCGCGATCAAGCTTGGCATCGTCGTCACGATTCTGCTGACGTTCATGCAGCTCAACAATTGGCCCCTGAACCGCATGGGTTACGACACGAACTCAGCCTACGGAAGCTTTGTGTTCGAGGAATTTGCGAAGGCACTGCTCTTTGGAGTGCTCTCGGCACTTACGGTGGTTCTCCCGATACCCGGCGGAGAGCCGCTGTACCGCTGGTCGCAACCGGGACGATTGCGATTGGCGAAAGCTTTCACGCTGCGAGGATTGCGCTCGAAGGAATTTTTCTCCTCAGCAACGGTGGGATTGTCGCTTGCGGCCGCACATATCGGATTCATCGTGGCGTTCTACATTGTCGCGCGCCACTTCGGAGCCTGGGCGCCGCAAGATTTGAACTACGAAAATTCGGTGAACACCACGTTCCCGTGGATTTCCGGCGTGGCGATCGGCTTGCTTGCCGCGACCAGCGAAGAATTCCTTTTCCGGCTCTTTGCGATTCCCTTTTTAAAGCGACTGACGGGCTCGACCATTGTGGCCGTCATTGTTCCCGCATTCTGCTGGAGCTTTCTGCACTCCGCCTATCCGAACGAGCCGCCATACATTCGCGGCCTCGAGGTCGGCTTGATCGGCATCGTCGCGGGGATCGTGATGCTGCGCTGGGGCATTCTGGCGACGCTGATCTGGCACTACACAGTGGACGCTTCTCTCGTCGGGCTGTTGCTGGTGCGTTCGAACAGCCTTTATTTCAAGATTTCCGGCGTGGTGGTCGGGCTGGCGGCACTCGCGCCGTTGATTTTTGCAGGCGTCTCTTACCTCTCGCGCGGCCGCTTCGAACGTGATGAAGATTTGCTTAACAGCGCTCAGCCGATAAAGGAGATTAACTTTGAGTCTCCTCCGGAACCGGAGGCACCAGAAGCGGGAGCTGGCGCGACGCGGCGCTATGATTCCTTGACGCCCGCAACCATGATCTTCCTGGCGGCGTGCCTGCTGATCGGCGGCGCGGCGGCGTGGCGCTTCAAAACTCCATCGCTTGGCGACTATCTGAAGCTTTCCGTCGATGCGCGGACAGCGAAGGTTAGCGCCGATGAAGTTCTTCGCCGGCGTGGCCTCGATCCAAATTCCTATCGCCATGCAACAATCTTCACGGATTTCACGGATCCCATCACCAACGAATTCCTTCGCCAGCGGGTAGGCATCGCGCGCCTGAACGAGATTTATGCCACCCAAGTACCCGGGGCGATTTGGCAGGTGCGTTATTTTCGGGATAGCCAGCCGGAAGAATTTTCGATCAAGCTGAATCCCGACGGTGTGCTGCTCGCCGTCAATCACAAGCTCGCCGAAGATGCACCGGGAGTTTCGTTGAGCAAGGAAGAAGCAGTGGCCAAGGCCGAAAAATATTTGCGAGAAGTAAAAAAGCTCGATCTGAGTCAGTGGAGCCTCGTCGAAGCAAACTCCGACAAGCGTGTTCACCGCACCGACCACGAACTTACCTGGCAGCAGCGCACTCCAATCGACTCCGGCTCGACTTCCTCAAATGATGCGGTGAGCCACGCGTTTGTTCGCATCAAACTCGCGGTTCTTGGCGATGAAGTCTCTGAATACCGCGGCTCCTACTACTCGAAACCAGAAGCAAGGGAAGAGCTCGAAGCCAGGGAGGGCGGAACGGGCTGGATGTTCATCAAAATCCCAGACGAGTGGCGACGCAAACAGGAAGAACAAACGCTCTTCCGGACCATTTACGGTTTCACCGTTCCTATTCTTTTGATTGGCGGAATAGGGGTAACCGCGCTCGTACTCTTTTTCAAGAATCTAAGCTCGGAGGCCATGCGCGCGGTTCCCTGGCGCAGGCTGCTCCTCTGGGCTACGGGCGGACTGGCTGCTTATGTATTGGTCGTCATGTTTGGCAACCGTATTCAATACTTTCTGAACGGCTACCAGACAGCAATTCCCTTCAAAGCTATGCTCGGCGGCATTGCCATCGGCATTCTCGTGGGGGCTTTTCTGTATCTCGGAGGGCTCGCGGCGCTGTTTGGTTTCGCTTTGTATTTTAGTAATCGTGCGTTTGGAAGCGAGCGCCTCCCCGTGGGTTCCCGTATGCCGTCAGTTTATTACCGCGACGCACTTTGGATTGGCGTTGGCGGAACGGCAGGGATTCTTGGACTCCGACGCCTGCTCGAATTCATCACGTTTCACTGGCAGACGGTGCATCGCAGTTTGCCGTTCTCCCTTGCTCCCTACTTCGATGCTGGCCTGCCCGCCGCCGCCATTTTCGGCGGTGCAGTGATCAGCAGCTTGTTCTTGACCGGTCTCGTTGCTTTCATCGCCGCTTTTGTGTCGGCCGTTCTTCAGGCTCGTTGGTTGCGGTTCGCAGTCTTCCTGCTAGGCGCGATGTTTCTCACCGGAAGCAACTGGACCAGCGGGACCGATTTCGCGAAACAATTCCTGGTGGACGCGATTCTACTGGGAGTGATCATCTTCGGCGTTAGCCGAGTCATTCGTTTTAATGTTCTGGGCTGCCTCCTCATCGTGGCGCTGCTCGCTGTGCTCGGAGCCACCGCACAATTGTTGCCACAACCAGATTCGTTCTATCGCGCAAACGGCTACGTCCTGGTCGCAATAATGTTGGTGCTGATCACCTTGCAACTCTCGGTCTGGAGGATGCGGGCGTCCCCCACAACCTAAGGACGCCATTTAAGGCCGCGGTTAGGGCCGAAAAGTCGCCTTTCCACGCTGGGCCAGGGCAACCCCTTGCCCCCTGTGGAAATCGGAAACAAATAGGCTCCGATAATCGTTCTCTAAGTGGAAGTGGATGCTCACCCGGGGGCGTCTTAGCACGTCCAAATTGGGTGGTCGCGAAATGTTCTTAGTGTGGTGGGCTGGCAGATTCTGCCTAAGCTGTTGTTAAATAAGCAGCAACACCAGCGCACGAGAAGAGAAAGCGAAATATGCCGCTTCCAAGATGGGCTCTAGCTTTGGCTAATGATTCAGGCCTGGCGGGTGGCACCGGCGCCTCCCTGGCTACGGTGGACTCTTTGTTCAACCTAAACGAGCGGACCCTCGTGGCGGAAGCACAAGCCGGCAGCCGTGCGGCTTTTGAAGAGCTTGTTCACCGCTACGACCGAGATGTGCTGCGGCTGGCCCTGAACCTCATGAAACGTCCGGAAGACGCGCGCGACGTTTACCAGGAGGCTTTCCTCAAGGTTTACCGCAATCTGCACCGCTTTCGTTTCGAATGCAGCTTTTACACCTGGCTCTACCGCATCGTCACCAACGTTTGCCTCGATCAGTTGCGCCGGCGTCAGGCGCGGCCCGAAGATCAGGCACCGGAGTCAAACTCCGGGAACCATGAAGAAGGCATCACCGATTTCTTTGAACGCCAACGAGAGCACCGCCCGACACTCGATCCGGAGCGTCAGCTTTTTGGGAAAGAGATTCAAGCCCGCATCGCCACGGCGATGGAACGGCTTTCGCCGCGCGAGCGTCTCGTTTTCGAGTTGAAGCACTATCAAGGATTGAAATTGCGCGCCATCGGTGACGCGCTGGGAACTACGGAAGAAACAGTGAAGAATTCCCTTTTCCGTGCGACGCGCAAGCTACGAAGCCAATTGGGAGGCCTGCGATGAGCGCGCCTCAGCAATTCCAGTGCAAAGAGGTTGCCGGGCTGCTGGTCTTTTACGCTTGCAGCGAAACCACTGAGCAGGAGAACACGCTAGTTGAAACGCATCTCGCGGCTTGCTCGGTGTGTGCCGCACAGCTTGCCGAAGAGCGCTGCCTCCATGAATCCTTGATGGAGGCTCTGCAAGCTTCCGAGCAGAACGACACGGGCGGCATTCTCCTTTCGCAGTGCCGCAGTGAACTTGCGGAAGCGCTGGATGATCTGTCTGCGCCGCCGCTGCAAGAGCGCTGGCGGCCATTCGGATGGCTGCGGCGCTCGATGGTGATGCACCCTGTCTTAAACGGAGCCCTTCTCGTTTTGTTTGGCGTGGCACTCGGCACGCAACTTTTGCCGTGGATTTCCGCACGGCTCAATTCCAATTCCTCTGGCCAGACTGTGAGTGTTTCGCCCGGGGCGCGCTTCACGGATGATCAGCTTGCAAAGATGGACGTCGCGGGCATCAATTGGACGCCGACATCGGATGGCGCACCGGGCACTCTGCAAGTTCACGTGCGCACGGAAGAGCCGCTCGTGCTTTCCGGCAGCGTGGACGACCCTGACCTTCGCCGAGTTTTGACCTACGTGGTCGAGAATGGCGATCAGACAGACACCGGAGTGCGGCTGGATTGCCTGGAAGCGCTGCGGGCCCGCAACGCCGATCTGGACGTACGCCGTGCCTTGCTCTTCGCGGCACGCAAGGATCAGAACCCGGCGGTGCGCATGAAGGCGCTGGAATCCTTGCGCGATGCCGTGGCGGATCAGGCCGTGCGCGAAACTTTAATTGATGCGCTGGAGCACGATGCGAATCCAGGCGTGCGCGTCGAAGCAGTCAACCTTCTGGTTCGCTCGCTGGGGCCTGGGGCGCTGGATGCTTCGGCGAATAGTGAGCCTGCCCTTGCGCCCGATCGCGTCGAACGTCCCCTCGACCCCTCGATGGAACATGTGATTCGCACTCTCCAGGAGCTTCAACGCAGTGATCCCAACCGCTACGTCCGGCTGCGGAGCGCCGCAGCTTTGCGCCAGATTGGTACGCGCGAAGTTCAGTAGAAGAAGTTCACTGAGCAAGGCAGCGTAAGAATTGTAGTGAAAAATTTGCTATTTGAGAAGAGTGGCCGGCGAGAGATGAGCACGATCACAGATTTCAAGACGACAAGCGGTCCATGCTTCAGGGTCCCCCGCATCGCGCTCTCCTTTGTTTCCATACTCGCACTTCTGCCGGGATTGGCTCATTGCGCGAATACTTACGATCCCCCTCCCGTCAACCGACCCGCTTCCGCTGACCCTGGCGCGCGCGCGTCCGTCGACCGTTCGGGAACGCTGCAAACGAGAGACGGCCTGACGTTGCGCCTGACGACGGACGTCGGATCGGTGCACATCGTCGTGCTGGCCCCCAATGCGCCGCCAGTGGTTCGCTACACCGCGCATATAGAAACCGATGCGCGCGCACCGCTGGCGCAGAGTCTACTCGATCGTTATTCGCTTACGGCAAAAGCCACCGCGTCCGGTGTGGAAATTATCGGAGCATCGCCGTCACAAACCGCCCGCAGCGGAGCAACCGCGCAATTTTACGTGCAATTTGAAGTGGCCGTCCCTGCGAGCTACGGCCTGGATGTCAACACCGGCGTCGGTGACATCGAATCGCAGGACGTCGGCGGCACCGCGAGCCTGATCACCGGGGGCGGCAACATTCGAACGGGACGCATCGGCTTCACCGGATTTCGCAACGCCGCGCAGGGACGTCCGAGCGCAAAACTTTACACAGAGGGCGGGCACATTCAGGTGCTAGACGTTTCGGGCAACGTGGATGCCTTCACTGCCGGTGGACACATTGTCGCTGGAAATATTTCCGGAGATGCCGTGCTGCGCAGCGGTGGCGGCCACATCCGCGCAGGGCAGATCAGCGGACGCGCGCAGCTGGAAACCGATGGCGGCAACATCACGCTGAAACAAGCGGGAAGTTTCGTCAGCGTGCGCACCGGCGGCGGCCAGATCGATTTCGGCGAAGTGCGCGGCTCAGTTCGCGCGCAAACCGGCGGCGGCGGCATCCGCATCATTACTGTTTCCGGGCCGATGGAGGTTGAATCCAACGGCGGAAGCATTTGCCTGACGCGCGTGGCGGGCGCCGTACAGGCAGCCACAGCCGGTGGCACGATTCAAGCCTGGATAAATCCGGAGGGAAACTCATCGGGAGGCAAGGTGAGCCTTCCGGGCGCCTCACAGCTTTCGTCCGGCGCCGGAGACATCATTGTTTTCTTGCCCAGGAATCTTGCAGCCAACATTGACGCGATGGTTGAAAACGGCGGCCTGAGCCGGATCGATGCCGACCCGGCGCTCCTCTTGAACATCCAGCCGCTCGGGAATCGTAGCGCGGGACCGGTTCGCGCAACGGGAGCTCTGAACGGAGGAGGCGAAGTCCTTAAGCTGCGCACGACCGTGGGCAAAATCCGCCTGCAGTTCCTTGATGCGGACACGGGACTGCGCGATTCCCTCATTCGCGAGCAGCGCGAACGCATCGATCGCAAGCACGAGTCAGATATTCTCCCGGTCAAAGCCTCGGCGCCCACTGCAAAAACCGAAGAGCCTCCTCCGCCCGGAGAAACGAGCGACTGGCTCGAAAGCTGGATGGACAAACTGGAAATCGCTCTTATGGGCGGATTGCGGGAAGATTCCAGCGATTTCTTCAAGCGGCTCATCGCCTCGCCACGCCCCGCCTATCCCGAACTTGCCAAGCGCGCACATATTCAGGGAGTTGTGATATTGCAGGTGAAGGTGAAGACGGACGGAAGCATCGAAGTACAGAAGATTTTGCAGGGGGAACCGGTACTGGCCGACGCAGCGATCGACGCCGTGAAGCGATGGCGCGCAAACCCCGCGTTGATCAATGGCACACGCGTCGAAACCATTTCGACGGTCACGTTTGATTTTGAGCTGCACTGACGTAGAACGCAGCAAGCGCGGCATCGCGCGCGAATTTTGTTCGGGTCCCGGGTTCCTCGGTCGCTTCGCAACAACGAGCAATAGCTCGTGAGATGTGCTCGAAGGGGGTAGAACGTGATGCTACGTCCTTATTTCCGCACGGCGGTGTTGTTCATCCTTGTTCTCGCGGTGGGTTCAGACGCGCCGGGCTTTGCGAAAAGCAAAGACTTCAATCATTCCTATCCGCTCCTGCCGGGCGGCTCCTTTGAGCTGCAAAACGTCAACGGCCCCGTTCAAGTGGAAGGATGGGACCGCGATGTGATCGAAATCCATGCGGTAAAAATCGCCAAGGAAAAAGAGTCTGACCTCGATCGGGTCTCCATCGAAGTCGACGCCAAGCCGAACGATGTTTCGGTCATCACGCGCTATCCGCAAAATGAGGGCGTGGAAGTCGCCGTCGAGTATACGATTCGCGTTCCGCACGGCGCGCGCGTCGAGCACATCGGCACTGTGAATGGCACGGTGAAGATCGCCGGTGTCGAGTCGGTAGAAGAGCTGCGCACGGTGAATGGAAATATCGAGGTCTATGAGGGCGGAGGCAGCGTCCACGCCCACACTACCAACGGCAACGTGCACCTCGAGCTATCGCGTGCTCTGGATGAAAAGGGTATGGCGGCCGAGACGACCAATGGTTCCGTGCTTCTGGCTGTGCCGCAGGATACGCAGGCGAATCTGGAAGCGCGCTCGCTAAATGGAAACTTTTATTCCGAGCTGCCGTTTTCGCAGGAAACCGCGTCGCGTCTCCGCGAAATGCGCGGAAAATTTGGCAAGGGCGGAGCGCCCATCCGGCTGAACACCGTCAATGGCGGAATTCAAATCGTAATCTTGCGGTCGACGGTTTGAGGCGAGCCACGTCTAAGGAAATAGGAGGACGGAAAATATCATGATGAAACGAAATCTGTTTATGGGTGGCGGGGCCGTGGCGATCGGGCTGGCGCTGATTGCGCTGCCCAGCCCTCCTGCACTTTCGCAGGAGCCGGCGGATGCAAAAGCCGCCCAGTTGGAGCAAAAAATAGAAGAGCTTCAGGCGCGCTTGGCAGAGCAGCTCGCCGGCCAGCAGGAACGATTGGCGGAGCGCCTTGACGCTCGCGCATTGCAAGCGTCCGTGAGGGCCGCGGTTCAGCAAGCGCAAGAGCAGCAGCGACGGATTGAAGTAACGCCAGAACCGGGTGACGAAGACGCGATGGTGGTCCTCGGCGATGAGGGCGCAAGCTGGCTCGGCGTCGAGTCGCAGGAAATCAGCTCAGAGAAAGCAAAAGAATTGAAGCTCCCTGCGGAGCGCGGCGTCTTGCTGGAGCGCATCGTGCCGGATAGTCCGGCCGCCAAAGCCGGCCTGAAAGACGACGATGTCATCACGGAGATTAACGGCCAGCGCGTCGAAGGCGCGGCGCAGTTCCGCCGCATGATTCGCGAAATCCCTGCGGGACGCTCCGTGCAGTTCACCGTGTGGCGTGACGGCCACGCGCAAACGGTCAGCGTGACGCTGGGCAAGTCGGAAGATCACGGCAACATGTGGTTCAAGACGGCTCCGCGAGCGTTTTCTTTCCAGCTACCAAACATTGAGGTTCCGGAAGTGGCGCCCATGCCTGACATGGACTGGGGGGGCTATGGTGTGCTTGCTGGCTCGCGCCCGCGTCTCGGAATTGATGCCGAAGACCTGAGCGGCCAGTTCGGCGCGTATTTTGGCGCGCCTGACGGCGAGGGTGTCCTCGTCCGTGAAGTAAATGCAGGTTCTCCGGCAGAAAAAGCTGGCGTGAAGAGCGGCGACGTAATCACCTCGCTGAACGGCGAACGCATCCGCTCACTAGGCGATCTGCGCGAAAGGCTCGCCGGCAAACGCGACGAAAAAACCGTGAAACTCGGCATCCTGCGCAATAAAAGCGAAGTGACGATTACTGTTGAGATGCCTCCGCCGCCGTCAAAAACTCCGCGAGCCATTTCGCGACGCACCAATATCTAAGAAAGCTAGATCGAAGAGGGCCCGGACACTCCGTCCGGGCCTTTTGTTTTTTGGGTGTGAGTTTGTAATCAGCTTTTCGTTCCGAACGGGCACGATTCAGGACTTGCCGTCGTTCCCATATTTTCGCGCGAGACGAAACGGCCGTCCCAACGCATCCAAAAACCAATGCCTCTTATTTTCAGCGCCTTCCACCCAATCCTCCTCCGTAGGCGAAAAAGAAAGTCGAAACAGATACGCCACGCCGAAAATAATCCCGCCGCGCATACGCATTCGAAACATCGCGCGCTCGAAAATTCCCGGCGGCGCGGAACCCGCCGCAGGAAGCCATTGCGTAATTTGCCTCGCAAGGCGTCCAACCGCTCGGTCCGATCGCACAATCGCGCCCACATTCTCTGGTAGTGGAGCGCCGAGCACATCCCACGCCAGTCGCAGCCCAACATACAGCATTCGTTCCCCACCAACTTCTGCAGCGGCAGCCATTACGCGCCCCCAGTCGAGTTCCTGCCTGGACACAAACGCCGCAACGTCCGCGATGTAACTCAACTGCTCCCAGAAATGCTTCGCGCCGTGAATGCAAATCAGGATGAGTTCATCCTCGGGCGATAAAGATGGAACCTGGTGCGAATCGATGTTTACCCGCGCCTGCCGCTCAAATAGGCTTTCCACCGGAAGCGGCCGGGGATGGTAACGAAACGTGAACTCGGTGTGAAACTCGACCAGAAGCTTCGTGCTAAACTGACGAAAAACATACTCACCCGGAATCTTTTTAGCCTGGATCGCCGTCAGCGGTACGCTCGGTTCATATCCGAGACTGATCATCAGCTCCGTTGAACGCTGAATATCTTTGTCGCGCACTATCAAATCCAGATCGCCGTACTGGCGCAACCCTGGATCGCCATAACACCGCAGCGACAGGACGGGCCCCTTAATCACCAACGCCTCAACACCAGCCGCCCCGAAACTATCGAACAACCGGAACATCTCCGCCGTCAAATTCATCGTGAAGAGCGTGTAAGCACGCCGCCACGCACGCAAATTCTCCTGATTTTCCAGCGATACGGCGTTCTCGTCGTAGTTTGCTAGCCGCGCGGCGGTGAGCCCTAGAACGCTGTGGTCCTCCGCAAGCGAAATCAACGAAGCCCACTTGAGAGGCGCGCGAAGCCGCTCCGCCATCCGCTGCCGATCCAGCTGGGGCTTTGCACACTCCAGCAGCAGCTCCCATTCCGCTTCGAGAACTTCCGCCCCCTGTGGCAGCGCTTCTGTCACACCATCCCCCGCGGTCTCGATGAAGCTTACTCGAATGTTCGGTTATTTGCGCTAACGGGAAAATTTGTCGGCCAGTAACGAAACGCGCCGGAAGGCATCGTCCTGCACCCGAAATAGGTGCGGGAATCGTTCCACCGCAGCTCGCGCGATTAAGCCTGCTGGCAGCCTGCGAATATCGCGAAACGCGGTGCGTTCCGCATCCGGGCACCAGGACTGCAAAAGAGAGTCGCCGATGAAATGAAGGTCGAGCTTGGCGGAAACGACTGGAGCCACGCGCACAGCCTCAAGCGTGTTGCTGAAAACAATCTGGCCTCCGGCATGTGCATAAAAAAAAGGCCTGGTACCAAACAAGTCGCGCACGCACCATAACTGCCTCGCCTGTGCATCCCAAATGGCAAACGCAAAATCGCCGATCAAGGCTTCAAACCTTTTCTCCGCCCACTGCCGCCACGCGCGCAGGACCAATTCTTCGTTAGTCGCATCCACGGAGATTTTTTCGCCGAGCTGCTCGAGCTTTCGCAACAATCCCTCGCGGTCGTCGAGCCGCACTTCGCCCAGAAGCCAAATTCTTCCGTCTAAGGAAAGGGGCTGCGAATCAGCCTGCGGAGAGAGACCGGTACAAAGCAATGTGAAACAAAACCCCGCGCCCAGACTCGTCCAGATTTGCGTGGCGTCGGGCCCTCTGAATGCCAGACGTTCCGCCATCCGCGGAGACGATACCCGCGAAACCGCTCATCGCGGCCCCGGCGGTGTGGACGAAAGCGCCGTGTCAAACGCCGCGTAGTGTTCGTGGAGCGATTCCGGTTCGTTCAACGCCGTTCCGGCGCGCTCCACCCAGGCGTGCGCCTCGAATTTTTCGCCGTGCTTGCGGACGCCTATGCGCAGCTGAGTAGCGATGCCCTGCCGGCCCAGTAGCCACCACAGCGCGAGGGATTCTTCGAGGCAAGTGGGATGGCTAACGCCATGCCGCACCGCTGCGCGCACCATACGCACGGTTAAGTCGGCGCGGTGGGACGCGGAAAAATCTACCTCGTTGTTGGCGGCGGAAAGAAACCGTTGAAGGAATGATTGCGTCTTGCGAAACCCACGCAGCCGCAGACTTAAAGATATCAGCGGAAGCAAAGCCGCCGCGCGCAGAAAAATCCCGCGCGCCCTGCGCTCCAGCACGCTAAACCGCCGAAGCCGTTCCCACATCTGCTGGCTGAATTTGGAGCAACCCGTTGTCGACGAGCCGTCCCAGGAGTTCCGTGAAGTGCAATCGAAGCAATTCGGACTCAACGTCGAATTCGTTCTGGAGTTCCTGATAGGCAGCATCGATGTTCGGCGCGGTGGTCACTACCTGCCACATGCGCGTCCCGGTTTCGTCCAAACCGAAGTAGCGCTCCGTCTCCAAATTCAAAAGCACCGATTCCTTATCCAGAAATCGCACAAGCACATGCGGCAGCACTTCAGCGCGATCCGCGAATGACACCATTAGCCCCACTCCTCAGCTCTCCGTCGCAAAACCGCTATTCTGTTTCTTTCGTTCTTCCTGAAATCGCCCGCCTACATTCTACCGGGGAATCGCGCCATTCGCTATCCAGACTAAAAAACTCCCGGCGGTTCGGCGCCATTTGCCTTTCGTCGCGAGACGATTGTCTTCGCGCCGCAGACACGCTATAAGTTTCGTCGTGCCTGAAGCCGCGATAAGTGTTGCAGCTCTCGAGAAGTTTTTTCCTCCCGCCCGCACCGGCTTGCGTGCCTTGCTCCAGCCATTCGAAAAGCCCAGCGTCGTTGCTCTCGCCGGGCTTTCCTTCGAAGTGCGTCCTGGCGAAGCGTTGGCACTGCTCGGCGCAAACGGCGCGGGCAAATCCACGCTCCTCCGCATTCTCGCCACGCTGCTTCTCCCCACCAGCGGCCGCGCGCAAATCGCCGGGCACGATGCCGTGCTCGAGCCGCGCGCCGTTCGCCGCCAGCTCGGCTATCACGCCGGCAGCGACATCGGCTTCTACGCCCGGCTTACTGGCCGCGAAAATCTGCGCTTCTTCGGTAGCCTTAATCATCTTTCGAAAGCCTCCGCCGCGCAGCGCATCGATCTTCTCGTACAACAATTCCATCTCGAAGAAGCTCTCGACCGCCAGGTGCGTACGCTCTCGTCCGGAACGGTGCAGCGCCTTAGCCTGGCTCGCGCCCTTCTCCACGAGCCGCGCGTTCTTTTGTTAGATGAGCCTACGCGCAGTTTGGACGCCATCGCCGCTTCCGAATTTCGACGTTTCCTGAAGTCCGAGGTCCTCCGCCGCGGCCATACTTCCCTGCTCTTCGCCTCCCACACTTTGCCCGAGGTCGAGCAGCTTGCCGATCGCATAGCAGTCATCGACGCAGGACGCCTCCTCGCCTGCGACACCCTGGCCGCCCTCAAGCGAACCACTGGCACCGCGACACTCGAAGGCGTTTTCATGAGCCTCACCGGCCCCACCCCGCACGTCCCTCTGGAGGACGCACCGGAATGATTCGCACCCTGCGCGAGTTATGGGTCTTCTTCTGGCGCGACCTCTCCATTGCGCGTACCTACCGAACTGTCTTCGTGCTGGAAGCCGTCGAAGCGCTCTTCGGCGTCGCCATGTTTTTCTATGTTGCGCGGTTTGTCGACAGCCCACAGCTTTCTTCGTCCCTCCCGCAAGGCGGCAGCTATTTTGCTTTTTCTCTAATCGGCTTTGTCTTTCTCGACTATCTAAATGCGGCCATGGACACTTTCGACCAAAGCCTGGCGGAAGCGCGCGATTCCGGCACACTCGAGCATCTCCTTGTGACCCAGACTTCTCTCCCCGTTATTCTGGCAGGCTCGGCCATCTACCCATTTGTTTCCACGACGTTCCGCATCGCAGTCTACCTCGCGTGGGGCGCCTTGCTCTTCGGCTTTCCGCTTCACGATGCAAACTGGGCTGCCGTCGCAGCAGTGCTTCTCGCCACCTTGCTCGCCTTTTCCGGCCTGGGAATTCTCTCCGCAAGCTACGTTCTGCTCTTTAAGCGCGGCAATCCCGCAAAGTGGTTTCTGCTGGGCGTCTCGAGTGTCGCGGGTGGCATGCTCTTTCCGGTCAGTGTTCTTCCCGATTGGCTGCAGCTTGTGGCAAAGCTGAATCCCGTCACGTATGCACTCGAGGCCATGCGCGCCGCGCTGCTAGGCGGTGCGGGCTTGCATGCAGTTCTGCAGCCGCTCCTGGTTTTGATTCTTTTCGCTGCGGGGCTCTTGCCCCTGTCGATGGCCGTCTTCGCCTGGGCGCTTCGCCGTACCAAAACTACCGGAACGATGATGCATCGCTAGCTTTGCGTCACCGAATAAACGCCAAACAATTTCCACAACCCACGAAATCCCGCGTTTCGTACTTCAATAAAAAAGGCCGGCCCCGCAACGCGGAACCGGCCCGTAAATGAAAGCGCGAAATCGCTCAGGACTTCTTTTTCTTCGCGTTCACTCTGATGTCTATGCCTGGAGCCATTTGCTGCAATTGCGCGAGTCCCTCCTTGGCCTGTTGGCCAAAAGGTCCGTTGGGGTCGAGTTCAATGGCCTTCTGATAGGCCTCGATCGTCCCCGGCGCAAACTCGGGCACATCTTTGTCCCCGACTTTTTTGACCGTCATTTTGTAAATGAGGCAGGCCCCCAGCAGGTACCAGGTCTGCGCGCTCTTCGGATCAAGCTCCGCAGATTTCTGTAGAGGCTCAATGGCATCGGCTCCCCGATTCGCGTTATACAAGCTGATCCCGAAGTTGCGCCACGCTGTCGCCGCTTTCGTCGGATCCAGCTCCGCGCTCTTCGTATACGCCGCGCGCGCTTCGTCAATCTTTCCCGCTCGCGCCAACACGTTCCCGAGATTGTTGTAGTAACCGGGGTCGTCGGGCTTGGCGTTAATGGCCTGCTGGTACGCCTGAGCCGCTTCTTCATTTCGGCCCGCAAGGTCATACGATTCACCCAGCTTCGCCCATAGCAAGTTCTGGTTGGGGTCCTTTTCCGAAGCCGACTTTTGCGCGGCCTGGAATTCTGCCGACGCCTTGTCGGACAGATCCTTGAGATTTTGTTTCATCGCATCCCGCTGATCCGGAGTTGCTTTCGCCAAATCGTCTTTTGCCTTGCGCTCCTGGTCGAGAAACGCGGACCCCGCGGTATAATGGGCCTTCATGCCCTCGAATTTTGCTTTATCCTCGGACTCCTTCTTGTTTTTCTCTGCCGCTTCCGTGCCCTGCTTCGCAATATACTCTTTGAAGTTCATGTCCGGCATTTTGGTTTCTTCGCCGCTCGTGGCCTTCAACTGCCCCAGGCGGAAGGGAGGTTGCTTCTCGTTTGGCGACGGAAACACTGTAATCGTCAACGTGTACACCCCGGGGCGAAGATTTCGGATCACAAACCGGCCTTCCCCGTCCGTTTTCACTTCCGCCTTCGCGCCTTGCTCGCTCACGGACTCGATGGTCAGTCCAAACCATGGCTTCCCATTGGAATCCAAAATCGTGCCGACGATTGATCCGGTCTGCGCAGCCGCGTTCGGTGTGAGAATCGTTACCAACACGCCAGCGAGAAATACCGCAAGCAACATGGACTGCCCAAGTCTCTTCATGCTTTTTCTCCTTTGCCGAGGCGTACCCTGCCCGGCCTGGCTGGCGGGATGTGCCCTATTATCCTTAATCCTAGCTCTTTTCCAAGTCCTACGAGTGGGCGGAGACCGACAACCGGTACGGTATAGGGTCCGGCACCCCCGCCTCCGCAAACGCCTTCAATCTCAGCAAGCAACTATCGCACGCCCCGCACGCCCTGTCTTCATTCTGGTAGCACGACCACGTCAAATGCAGCGGCGCGCCGAGCTCAATCCCGCGCCGGATGATCTCGCTTTTTTTCAGTGTAATCACTGGCGTCGCAATTTCGATCTGCGTCTCCGGCCGCGTCCCCACTCGCACTAACTCCTGAAAAACCTGGTAATACTCCGCGCGGCAGTCTGGATAGCCTGAACTATCCTCCGCCACCGCCCCAATGTAAACTGCTCCCGCCCCAATCGCCTCCGCCCAGCTCACCGCCACCGCAAGAAAATGCGCATTGCGAAAGGGCACATAAGTCACCGGAATCCCGCTCCCATGCGGCCCCGCCACGCCCAACTCATTTTCCGGCACCGCGATTTTCATATCCGTAAGCGCCGACCCGCCAATCGCCCGGAAATGATCAAGCTGCACCACCAAGCGCTGACTCTGGCTCACGCCATAAAAATCCGCAATTCCCTCAAACGCTCGTCGTTCGCGTTCCTGCGTTCGCTGTCCATAACCCGCATGCAACAGCGCGATGTTCCCAGCGCCGTGCCGCTTCCGCGCAATCGCCGCGCAAACGCACGAGTCCATCCCTCCGCTCAGAAGGACCACAGCTTTCGAGTTTTGCGAATTCGTCGTCATCCCAATTCATTATAGCGCGACTAACAAAACAAGGTTTTCCGGGAGTTCACCTCAAGTTTATCTCCAAAATTGGGCACAGACCACGTCTAGGGGAAAACCAGGAAACCAGCATTCTATAGCTAATACATTCAATAAACTTAATTTTGTACTTGACTTTATTGATTTTGTTTTGCACAATTCTTATGTTCCTGGATACTCGTATGGATATCTCCAAAGCTCTCTGCCCGGACTGCAAAGCACCGCTGAACGTAATCCGTCTGGCTTGTCCAACGTGCAAACTCACTCTTGATGGAGAGTTCGAAGTCTCCCCTCTCGGTAAGCTCAACCAGGACGATCAAACCTTCGTTATCGCCTTTGTCCGCCATCACGGCTCGCTCAAAAAAATGGAGAGTATTTTCGGCATCAGCTATCCCACCGTCAAAAACCGTCTCAACGCTATCGCCGCAGCCCTCGATAAAAACTTTGAAAGCCCTTCACCGAATCTCTATGTCTTGGAACAGTTGTCCCGTGGAGAACTGAGCGTGGAAGAAGCTCTTGAGAAATTAAGCTGAACAATCCGAAAGGAGACCGTCACCATGTCTGAAGAGAGGAAGAAAGTATTGGAGATGCTGGCAGCAGGAAAAATCACCGCCGACGAAGCGGAAAAGCTGCTTGATAAGCTGAGCAACAACGCTTCGAACGAAACACCCGGCGCCGAAACGCCGCCAGCCTCAGCCGCGACCGGAACCGCGAAACCAAAATATCTCCGCATCGTCGTGGATCAACCCGGCCACAAGGAGGTCAATGTGCGGATACCTCTTTCCTTTGTGCGTTCAGGGAGAGGCCTTCTCGCCATAATGCCGAAGCACGTGAACGAACGCCTCGCCGAATACGGCATCAACGCGGGCTCCTTCACCACAATGGACATCAATCATCTGGACCACGCAATGCGCGAGTTGAATATCCACGTCGAAAAGGGAAACGGCGAAAAAGTCCGCATCTTTTGCGAGTGACCACGAGGAACTTCTAAACTCCCTTGGTCGCCGGGTCCCACACAAACTTGTGCAGCTGCAATCCCAGCCGCACCGGCAAGCCATCCGCCAATATCCATTCCACCAGCGTGCGCGCTTCTAATCCTTGCCACTTCCCCGCCGGGTCATCAAACACCGGGGAAAACAAAACCTGCCGCACGCGTTCCGCCAGCCGGTGCTGCGCCGTGAACTCCCGCGCAAATTCATAGTCTCGCCGCGTCGAAAGCACAAACTTCACTTCGTCCTTGGCATCCAGCACTTCGAGATTCCGCATCTCAAACGTGTCCGCCTCGCCAGAGTCCGGACACTTCACATCCACAATCTTGATCACTTCTCCCGGCAGCCGCCCGGTATACCGCTCGCCGCTCGTTTCAATCATCACCGTATACCCCGCCGCGATTAGTTTCTCCGCCAGCGGATAAACCTCTTCCTGCAGAAGCGGCTCTCCTCCGGTCAATTCCACCAAGGGCACGCGAACCGCAGCGCCAGTCATTCCCTCCACTCGCCCCGCCAACTCATCCACGCGCGCCAGCACGCCGTCGACACTCATCTTCGTTCCGCCGTGAAACGCGTACGCCGTATCGCACCAAGTGCAACGCAAGTTGCACCCCGTCAACCGCACAAAAACACACGGCAACCCCGCGCGTGTGCCTTCTCCCTGAATCGATTTGAATATTTCTGTTATGAACATGACTTTGAAGTGCGGCAGACCAGCTGCCGCTTTTCAACGGCGCCAATCTCCCCCCACATCCTACTGCGCGCCAGAACCCGTTTTGCGCCCCGTTCTCCGACTCAACCACCACATGGCCCCCGCAAAGAGCAACACGGGCAGAATCAATCTCCAATAAGCAGGCGAAACTCCAATGTAGCGAAACACCACGACATATCCAATCGCCACCAACAATGCCGGAATCAGAATGATGTAAAAACCTCGATTCATCGGTTCACCGCTCTCTACCCGCGCGTTCCCTTTTCTGTCTGTGCCTCGCTATTTCGTTACTTCTTTCCTTCTTCTCAATCTCTCGGCCGATACTGCGCCCGGCTAGTATCCGTCTCCCACAAAATCACATCCGTAACCCGCGCCCCCGGCGGCAAATCCTTCAACCCGCGCGTCACCTCATCATAAAAATACTTCGCCATATTTTCCGCCGAAGGATTCAACGTCTTAAACGGCTCCAGATCATTCACAAACTGGTGGTCCAGCCGCCCCATAATCTCCCGAACAATCTGTTTCAGCCGCGTAAAATCCACCAGCAACCCAATCGAATCCAACTGCGGTCCTTCCAACGTCACACGCACCCGGTAATTGTGCCCATGCACGTTCTCACACTTCCCCTTGTATCCCCGAAGCGCATGCCCCGCCGAAAATGTCTCTTCCACGCTTACTTGAAACATATTCCCCTATCTTCTCTTCTTTGTGTCCTCGTGTCTCTGCGCCCTTCTGCGTTAAATCTTTTTCCTATCCTTTTTGCCAAGAAACCGCGAAACCTCCGCCAAATCCGCGGTCATCCGATACTTCGGCAAAGACTCCAAAAAAATCTTACCATACGCCATCCGCTGAATCCTGCTATCCAACAGCGCCAAAACTCCTCGATCCGTCTTCGTTCGAATCAATCGCCCAAACCCCTGCTTCAAGGCCAAAACCGCCTGCGGCACCTGAAATTCCGCAAACGGATTCCGCCCGTCCTCTTGCAAAGCCGCCACTCGCGCCGCCACGATCGGATCGCTAGGCACCGCAAACGGCAACCGATCCACAATCACGCAAGAAAGCTGCTCCCCTGGCACGTCCACGCCCTGCCAAAAGCTAGCCGTAGCAAAAAGCACCGCCCCCGGCGTGTTCTTGAATCGCTCCAGCAAGACTGACCGCGGCGAAGTCCCCTGCAAAAGCAACGGAAATGGCACCCGCGTCCTAACCCGCTCGAAAAGTTCATTCATCTGCGAGTAGCTGGTAAACAAACAAAACGCCCGGCCTTGGCTGGTCTCCAGCAAATTCACAATTTCATCCGCAGCCTTCGCCGTAAACGCCGGATTCCGCACATCCGGCATGTTTTGCGGCAAATACAGCATCGACTGTTTCTCGTAATCAAACTCCGGCGGCAACCCGCGCTCCTTCGCATGATCCAGCCCCAATCGATGTCGGATAAACTCAAACCGGTTTCCGACCGTCAACGTCGCCGAAGTCAGAACCACCGTATCGAACTGCTCAAACAGCCGCTCGCGCAAAATCTGGCTTACGTCAATCGGAGTAGCCGCCAAAAAAACGCCTTTGTTCCGCCGCTCATACCAATACACAAAATTCCGTTCGTTCGATTCGAACAAAAACGTCAACTCCTGCCGTAACTCAAAACTGCGCCGGGCAATCCGCAGAATCTCTTCCGGCTTCTGCGTCATCGCCGCGCATTCCGTCTCAAATCCCTTCAGAGCGGACGCCAAGTCGTCGTAAGCCTCACGATTCTGCTCCAGGAACGTCTCTCGCTCGCTCCGAGAAAACGGAAACTTCCCATCGCGCGGCGGAAATGTCTCGAAAAATGTCCGGCTCCTCTCGCGAATCCTCTGCGTCCTGCGCAAAAGTGTTGGCGTTCCCAAATGCAAAAGCCGCAAAGTCTGGTCCGCGTCGCGCGCCAACTCCTCAAACCGGAAGTTCGAAATCTGCCGCCCGAAATAATTGCTGGCGACATCCTCCATCTCGTGCGCTTCATCAAACACCACCGCCGAATACTCCGGCAAAATGCTCCCAAAGTCGTCCTGCTTCAATGCCAAATCCGCGAAAAACAAGTGGTGGTTCACAATGATTAGGTCCGCGTCCTTCGCCCGCTGGTGCATCCCCGTCACAAAACACGGATTGAACGAAGGACACTTGTGCCCCGAACACGTATCCCGCCGCGCGTCCAGCCGCGTCCACAAATCCGAATCATCCGGCAAAAATGTCAGCTCCGCCCGGTCTCCCGTCTCCGTCAATTTCGCCCACTGCTTGATCTGCTGAAACGCGTCCATTTCATCCATGCCCTTGAGCAGCGCCTGGTCCGCCATCTGATTCATCTTCGCCACGCACAAAAAATTCGACCGCCCCTTCATCACCGCCACTTTCAAATTCGGTGCAAAGTGCTTCTGCAAAAACGGAATATCCTTTTGATAAAGCTGCTCTTGCAGCGATTTTGTCGCGGTAGAAATCACCACTCGCCGCCCGCTGCAAATCGCCGGCACCAGATACGCCAGTGTCTTCCCCGTTCCCGTCCCCGCCTCCAAAATGGCGTGATGATGCTTCTCAAACGCGTCGTGCACCATCTCCGCCATTTCCAATTGCCCGCGCCGGTGCTCATACCCGCCAATCATGCACCGTTCCAGAAATCCTCCCGGCCCAAACACATTCCGCATCGTGGGCTTTTCTGGTGCAGCAGCGGTCGTCGCATCTTCTTCCTGCTCCGCCGCCGGAATTCCGTCGACTTCCGGCGTATCGTCGACAAACACTTCCGCCTCTATCCGCGGCGCCGAGGCTCGCTTCAATTCCGACCCATCTCCAACCGATTTAGCAGCTTTTTTGGGCAGAGCGCCCACCCTTTCCCGCGTACTCACGGAAGCCCGCAGCATCCTTGTAGCTATCGACCGGGCCATTTCGCATCCACCGGATTCGTAACCATAACATATCCCTTGGG
>Ga0209448_10000064_pt1 | contig 38384 bp, 37 predicted proteins | sample BogFormECP14_OM2_FD_188245 | JGI IMG/M metagenome (GOLD analysis project Ga0209448, IMG submission 188245) | Bog forest soil microbial communities from Calvert Island, British Columbia, Canada - ECP14_OM2 (SPAdes) (version 2) | ecosystem: Environmental > Aquatic > Freshwater > Wetlands > Bog ... | reverse complement strand
TAGAGCAACCAAAGAACAAACGTGGAAGTAAGGCGCGCATCCCAGGTCCAGTAGATTCCCCACGCGGGTTTGGCCCAAATCGGTCCGGTGATTAATACGACGGTAATAAATGCCAACCCCACTTCCGCCGAAGAAACGCCCAACGCGTCCCACTTTTCATCACGCCGCCAAACGTATAGAAGGTTCGCCACGAAGCAAACGAAAAAAGCAGTCATTCCGGCCCATGCGGCGGCGGCATGAAAATAAAAAATTCGCTGGAGCACGTGCATCGTTTTCTCTTCTGGGGCGATAAAAAAGGACGCATAAGCGGCAGCGCCGACCAGGAACAGAACGAAGGCGCCGATCATCGCGCGTTTCCACATAGTGCTTCATTCCTCCAGAAGATATTCGCCGAAAAGCCATAGCGCCGTCAAAAAAACCAGGTCAAAAATCGCAAGGAAGCCGATTCCCTTCCACTGCACGAAGGGCGTTCGTTCAAATAGTGACTTCGTAACCTCCGTGCTGGCCACGAGAATTGGCGTCAAGAGCGGCAACATGAGCAGCGGCAACAGCAGTTCGCGCATGCGGGCTTGGGCGGAGATGGCTGAAAGCGCGGTGCCGGCGATGGAAATCCCCAGACTTGCGAGAAAAAACATGAGTACCAGCCAGTGCAGCACCGGCACGATCGGCACATTGTACATAACGGCAAACAGCGGCAGCAGGAGCAGTTCGGTCAGCAGAAGAAACAGTGTGTTCGCAACAAGTTTGGCCAGGAAGATAGCGAATGGATCGCTGACTGTAAGACGCAGGGCGCTTAACGTGTCGTTGTGCTGCTCGCGCAGAAAACAGGGCTGCAGCATCAGGGAAGATGCGAAAAGAAACGCCAGCCAGAGAAGGCCAGGAGCAAAGCGGCGCGATTCGTCCGACGTCGGATCGAACGTAAAGCTGAAAAGCACGATCACAATCAGGATGAAGACAACTGTGGTAGTAAGAAGTTCGCGCGAGCGGAACTCTGTGCGAAGCTCCTTGCCGAGCAAAACAGCCGCGTTGGGGAGCAGGCTCATTCAGGCGTCGGCAAAGGTGAGAATGGAGCGAAACGTCGCGCCCGTGCGCGTGTCCGCAGCGATCGAGCCTGAGTCCAGGCGAATGGCCCGGGTCCCGAGAGAAGAGATTTCCGATTCGCCGTGAAGACTCATCAGAATGGTGCGTCCCGAATCGCGAAGCCTGCGAATCGCTTCGGCGAGCCAGGCGACTCCTTGGGGATCGAGACCGGTTGCTGGCTCGTCGAGCAGAAGAACAGACGGCTCATGCAGCAACGCACGTGCGATGGCCACACGCTGGCGCATTCCGCGAGAGAACGTTCGCACGAGCGAGACGCGGCGATCGGATAGGCCCACTTCATTCAGTAGAGTCTCAACGCGATTCTCTGGTTGTGCTACTTCCTGGAGCCGCGCAAAGAGCAAGAGATTTTCTTCGGCGGTTAGCTCGTCGTAGACCATCGTGGCGTGGGCGACGAATCCCGGACGAACCACGCGAGCGTCCTCGGCTTGGGATTCGCTGGAAAAACTCAGTGTTCCTCGCGAGGGCCGAACCAATCGCGCGGCGATGCGCAAAAGGGTGGTCTTGCCGGAGCCATTTCGGCCAGCAAAAACCACACATTCTCCCGGGGCGATAACGAGCGACACTCCGCGCAATGCGAGGAACCAGCCATAGCGCTTATCGATATTTTCAAGGCGAAGTCCAACCGGAGAAAATGTTGGGGGCGTCACCGACGATCCTCGCGTGGGGACATATCACCGCGCGGCGTCACCTTTTAACCTCTCACAAGGTCGCGCAATATTTTTTCCGCGCGAGCACGTTCCTGGTTGTACTCTGCCTCCGAAATCGTTCCTGCCTGGCGTCGCAACTCGAGCCGGAAAAGCGTGTCTTTCAGCGCATCAAGGCTCGTGCCTACGGCCGCGTCGACTTCCGCTAGATTAGCGTTCGGAATTACCGCAGACGCAACCGAAGCGGATGCCGTCTTCTTGGAGAGTTTCGCGGCGGGAGCTGCAACGTCAGCGGAGGGACCACCAGCAACAGCCACCACCGGCCTGCGAGCGAGAAGAATCGCCAGCAGAGCGAACATGCACAGGAAACCGCCCACGATGGGCCATTTCAAGACATCCAGCCGGCCTGGCACCACTTGAATGGCCGCCCCAGAAGCTGGACCAGTTCCCTGCTGCGCTTCGCGATTCTGCGGCCCTGCATCAGAGTCCGCAGACGCAGAATCATTGCCACTCGGTGGCGGTGCCGTACCGGCAACGCTTACAGTCAGCGTTGAATTCGCGGCAAGATTGTCCCGGCTGTAAAGGCTCATGCCTTGCTCTTGCCCATTGGACTGCAAGCCATCGCCTGTCACTTGCACAGTGGGCGGCGCGACCAAGACGAGGCGCGCGCCAGGATAAACCGTTGGCAGTTTCACGGTGGCGGCATTCCCGGGGTACGGCAGTTCGTACGAGAAGCGAACACCATTCTCGCCAGGACGAAAAGCGTACGCCACGCTGTACTTATTTTTGCCGCGATCGATGGGCGCTTGCACTACGGGCATGCCCGATGGGCCCTGCGCAGCGATCTGTTTCAGGCTGGCGCCCTCTGGAATCGCAAAGTCAAAGTTGCCGTCGGCGCGAAAATAAGCCTGCGCAGGCTGGGAGTCGTTCTTGATGGCGTATTCTTCGCCCACTTCCAGAGTTGTTCCATTCGGCTGGAAAATCACGAAATGCGTCCCGACGGATATCGATTTGGGATCTTTAGAGGGCTCGAAGACCTCGACTTGCACCTGGTTCTGACCGGGGGGTAGCGGCTGATGAAAATTAATCCCGCGATAGACCGCGCGGACCAGCATCGGCTGCGTGCCGATGGACGGATAGTCGAAAGTGAATTGGCCCTGTGCATCGGTCTTTGAGTTGAGCACCGGCTGCATTCCGCCCTGCAACTGGATCAGGATTACCTCGACGTCAGCCGCGGGTTTGCCGGTGGTGCCATTTTTTACGGTGCCATGCACCGTCGCGCCGTAAACGAAAGAGAACGGCGTCAGCAGGCAAACGCCGAGTGCCAAACGCGGAATCCACGTGGACCTCATTGCGCACCTCGGTCCGAGACAACCGGCTTGATCGTGCGAGGACGCCTCACCTGCGATTCCGTAACCTGATCGATTTCGGCGAGCACCAGGGCCGCTTCGTTCTCGAGAGAGATCTTCATCGCTTCGAAGTCATTTTCGGCATATTTTCCTGAGCGAAACTCGAACCGCAAGTCGCGTAAATTATCGTACAGGGTGTCACGTCGTTCGAGCAGTTGATCGAGTTTTGAGCGGTGCGGAGCGAGGTCTGAGGCATCGGGCTGAATATAAAAAATGAATAGCCCGGTGGCAAGAGCCAGCGCCAGACACGCGCCGAGAACGGCCCAATCCGCGGAGGTAATCAGAAAAACAGCGATGCAAATGACAGGGGTCAAGATCAATCCTCGGTATCGCGGGCAGCTTGCGCACGCGCTCGCTCAAGCAATTCACTGGAAACGGCAGGAGCGTTGCCGGCTGTGACCAAAGCGGGCTCGGCGCCTGGACGATTCCGCCATCGGGAAATGACGCTCAGGACCAGCACGAATCCCCCAATCAAAGCGAGCGCGGGAATCCACCAGGCCACACGTCCAAATCCGCTATGCGGCGGCTCGGTAAGCACGGCTTGCCCATACTCCTGCACAAAAGATTGAACGATGAGGTCATCGGAATTGCCCTGGGCGATGCGCTCGTCGATTTTCTTCAGCATTCCGAGTGCAGTATCGCAAGGGCCGGAGAACGCGCCACCGACGTGGTAACAACCGCCAGCGGAATCGTTGCAGCCGCCGCACATGCATTTTACCTTCATGCCCAACTGGTGCGTGTGATCCAACTGTTGAGCGTCGCCAAACGCAGACAGAAGCGGCAGCGCACCGGCAAAACACAATGCGACGGGCAGAATGAGCAAACCGGGCCGTCGTATCCTTCGAAGTTTAGTCATGGCCTTCTCTGAACGTCGCAGACGGCGTCATTCCGTGCACAAGAGGCTCTGGCACAGGCTGCTTCGCGCCAGACAAAACCAAAACCGCTCTACGATTCGGCAGTAGAGCAACGAGGGTTCCGAAAACGACGATTACGCCGCCGAACCATATCCACTTCACCAGCGGATTCAAGTACGCATGGATAACTGGCAGCTTGGTGTCGGGACTCTGTCCCGCATAAACGACGTACAAGTCCTCGCGCAGGGTCGAATAAATCGCTACCATCGTTCCGGTTTCCCCATTCGTCTCGAAGATGCGGCGCTCCGGATAGAGCATCATCAGTGGCTTATTGTTGACGAAGACTTCCACGTTCAAGCGTAGGCCGGTGTAGTTTGCTTCCGGCTTGCTGTCGAAGCTCTGGAGGACGAGCTTGTATTTTCCTAGCTGCATGGAGGAGCCGGGTTGCATTTCCTTCTGGACGTTTTGGTTGAAGGCCGCGCCGGCCAGCCCTATAAATATAAGCACCATCCCCATGTGAACGATATAGCCGCCGTAGCGCCGCGTATTGCGCATGGTCAGTTCGATGGCGGAGGTCAGATAGGAAGCGCCCGAGCGCACTCGGATGACTTTTGCGCCCCGGTAAAATTCCATGGCGATCGTCGCCGTGACGAAGAAGCACAGCGAAAAACAGATCAGGGAATAGATCTCGCGGTATCCAAGCACAAAGATGACTGCGCCCGCCACGACTCCCACGATCAGGGGCCACGCAAAATTTCGCTTCAGGCTTTCCACGGAGGTCTTGCGCCAGGCGAGCAGCGGCCCGACTCCGGTCAGGAAGAGCAGGAGCAGGCCGATCGGGATGTTCACCTTGTTGAAGAACGGCGCGCCCACACTGATTTTGGAGCCCGAGAGCGCTTCCGACAAAACCGGGAAGAGCGTGCCCGACAGAACGGCGATGCACGAAACCAGCAGGATCAAATTGTTAAAGAGAAAGCTGGACTCACGGGAGACGATCGCGTCCAATTGATTTTCACTCTTCAAGTAGTCGCGATTCTTGAAATACGCAACAAGGCAAACCGTGAAAATGACCACGAGAAAACCCACAAACCAACTGCCAATACTTGACTGAGCAAACGCATGGACGGAGCTGACAACTCCGCTTCGGGTCAGGAACGTGCCGAGAATGCACAATAGAAAGGTGGAGAACACCAGCCAGACGTTCCATACTTTCATCATGCCGCGCTTTTCCTGCATCATCACCGAATGCAGGAACGCGGTGCCCGTAAGCCACGGAAGCAGCGAGGCGTTTTCAACTGGATCCCAGCCCCAGTAGCCGCCCCAGCCGAGGACCGCGTAGGCCCAGTGCGCGCCGAGGAGAATGCCGGCGGTCTGAAAGCCCCACGCGATCATTGTCCACTTGCGTGTGAGATGAATCCACTTCTCTCCAGGATAGCGGGCCAGCAGCGCCGCGAGCGCAAACGCGAATGGAATCGTGAAGCCCGTGTAGCCGGAGTAAAGGTTCGGCGGGTGGATCACCATTTCCGGATATTGCAGCAGCGGGGTCAGACCGTTGCCGTCGCCGCGGGCCACAAGATCCATCGCGCCATGAGCCCCGGGAACGGCCAGAGCCTTAAACGGACTGGCGACGAAATTATTGAGCGTTAGAAAGAATATTTGCACCCCTGCGAGAATCACTCCCACGTACGGCATCAACTCGCCGTTCTTATTCCGGTAAGCAATCAAGACGGAGAAAACGTAAATCGAAAGCAGGAAGCTCCAGAACAGTAGCGAGCCTTCCTGGCCAGCCCACAAAGCGGCGATTTTATAAAATGTTGCGAGCGCACGGTTGCTGTGCGCGACGACGTAAGCTGCGGAAAAATTATCGCTGAAAAAAAGATATTCGAGGCTGAAGGTCGCGACGAAAATCAAGCAGCAGGTGGCGATACCTGCCTGTCTCGTGCTCTTAACGAGCAGGGGATGGCGAGTGATAATCGCGGCAATCCCACCTGCAAACGCAAATACCGCGCAAATAAACGCCAGGAGTAAAGCGAACGAACCGAATACATCCACGGGGCCTCCGCCTATTCCCCGGCCAAGCCGGGCCCGCTACCGATGGCTTTACCGCGTCGCAGTGGAAGGAGTGGCAACCGTTCCCCCCGGAGCCGCCTCATACTTGGACGCGCACTTCGCTTGCACTACTTCGGCGACAAACCGCCCATCCGTTTCCCGGCCCTCCACCAACGCCTGCGATTTATCCACGAACGTGTCCGGCAGAGGATCGCTGCCCACATAACTCACGGGGAGCGACTTCCCTTCTCCGTCCAGGACGAAATCCACGCGGCCTGTGAACCGGCGAATGCTGCCAGGTGCCACGGTTCCTCCAACGCGGATCCGGTGCGACAGATCAGAACCATGAAGTGTCTGCAGTTCCGCGATGGTGTGGTAGTACGTCTTGCTTTCGCCGTAGCCGAGCCAGGCCAGGAAGGCCATGGAAACGACGATCACGGTGACTCCGATGCCAAACTTTGCTTGTTTCTTCACGGCTCGACTCCTGCTCCGACTCCACAGTATCCAAGTTTTCGATTCTATCACAGCCGGAAGACTGGCAAGCTGGTCGAAGTCCAGTTCTCGACCTGTCCGTTGGGCTAGGGGTGACGGCCGCTGTTCATTTCGCCGCGATGGGCGCTGCAAGCGCTGCGCGCAAATGCCGAGCCGCCTCAGAAAAACTGGAAGAGTCCAGTGCGAAGGGTTGACCGCCGTCGAGGATTACGGGACAACCTAGTTCGGCGCTCGACAGTCCGGCGGACAGCGGCGCCAGCGATTCTGAAATCAAAAAGACGCGCTTGGGTTTCAGCGATCGGCGAATACGCGTCATCACCGACGAAACGCGTTTCCCAAGAAGCGTGTCGCACACCAATGGTCCGGCCTGGCCACTTTCGAGCGGACACTCGAGAATGTGCGTCAGAAAAAACCCACCGCGCTGAAACTCGCTTAGCACAGTATCTGCTGGCTTTCCTGTGGGAGAGATTCCAACTGCCTGGAGCAGTCGACCAGCTTCCCCTGCAAACTTTCCGGAATATAAAAAGTCTGCATCGGCCAACGGAGAAAATCCGCCGAGTAGCAGAGTGCCAATGTGGATCGGTCGATAGCGCGTCGTCCATTCCAGGCGTTGAAGTCGGCGCGCAATGTGTTCAGACAATGCGGGCTGTCCGCAGCCGTCACAAGCCAGGGCATCTGTGGGCATGGTTTGTAAGAAAGAATCGTAGTCCAGAGGAGAGAGGAGTGCAAATCGCGTTTATTCGACGGCGACGGCTGTGCGCCGGGGATGGTAATTTGGGTTTTGGCGTCGCACAACCGCCGTCGCGCGATGATACGTGTACCTTCGCCTACTAACCCTGAACGCAGATGAAAGTTGCGAGAAGAATGGAACTTTTTTCGCAGTGCGGTTGTGAAACTTAAGAGGAGACTGCGGCGTCGGCCGGAAGCTTGGACCTAAGGCACCACTTCAGCTCCTGGCTCAGTTCGGTAATTTCCATTCCCGGCATGACAATGAACTTGCAGCTCAACATTTCCCGAGGCTCGTCGTCATCGGGCAACTGACAGGAAACGCGGCAATACTGGCAATCCTGATTCCAACAGAAACGTCCATACGGAATCGTTTCGGGGCTGATGAACTGAAAACATCGCAGAAGCGAGTTGCGCTCTGGCACCTGAAACTTCTTGCCCATCACGGTGATTTCCACAAGCTTTTCATAGGGGCGAAAGGGTTCCGACATAAAGAGTCCTGTCCTCCGTAGACGGGTGGCCGTGAAAGTGCGGAAGGTGCCCCGATCCGGATCACTCTGATGATTGCTTATTCAGATTAGCCCGGGCCCCCGGAAGCAACAACGAATGCTGTGGGACGAGTTGCGAATGTGCTAAGGGGTAGACCTAGGACTCAGACAGCCCGCAGGGATGTGACTTTAACTCCCAAAATCGAAGAACTGGCCCATTTTGCGGAACTTTTCGTAGCGAGCATCGAGTAAATCCTTGGTCGGCTGTTGCGACAGGGCCACTATCTGCCGGTCCAAGACTTCGCCGAGCAACTGCCCAGCGCCTTCCGGATCGACGTGCGCCCCTCCTTCTGGTTCGGCCACGATTTCATCGACGATCCCAAGCTCTTTCAGGTCTTTCGCCGTGATTTTCAGGGCCGCAGCGGCTGTCTCCGCCTTTGTGGCGTCGCGCCACATGATCGCTGCGCAGCCTTCCGGTGAAATCACCGAATAAAAACTGTTTTCAAGGATATTGACGCGATCTCCGACGGCAATCGCCAACGCTCCGCCTGAGCCGCCTTCACCCGTCACAGTTACAATGATCGGCACAGGTAGGCGGGCCATTTCACGTAAATTACGCGCGATCGCTTCGGCTTGGCCGCGTTCCTCGGCGTCGATGCCAGGATAGGCACCGGGAGTGTCGATGAAAGTGAAAATGGGCCTGCCAAACTTTGCCGCGAGTTGCATAATCCGGAGCGCTTTGCGGTAGCCCTCGGGCTTGGGTTGGCCGAAATTGCGCAGCAGGCGCTGTTTCGTGTCGCGGCCCTTTTGGTGACCAATGATGGCGATGGGGCGCCCATGAAACTTCGCGAGTCCTGTGATCAAGGCCTTGTCGTCGCCATAGCCGCGATCGCCATGCAGCTCGATAAAGTCGGTGAAGAGCATCCCAATGTAGTCCAGGGGATAAGGCCGTTGCGTGTGCCGCGCGATTTGGGCGCGCTGCCAGGGTCCAAGATGGCTATAAAACTCCTTACGCAGCTCGGCTACCTGCTGGCGAATGCGTTCGAGATCGGCGTCGGCTTCTTCATCGCCCGCAAGATGGCGCAATTCCTCGACATCTTTTTCCAGGCGTTCAATCTCGCTTTGACGATTCACCTGGGCTGCCGGGCTCTTTGTCTTGTCTTTGGACTTCATCACATCACCCGCTCAATCGATTCGTCGCCCATGCACTCCCGGATTGCTGCGACTAATTCGGGGCACGCCCGGACGCGCTGCTCGACTAGTAGTGTCGCCGTCGCCCCTTTCGCGTCAGAGAGATCAAGCGATACCAGGCTCGAGCCTCGGTAGGAGGAAAGTATCTCTTTAAGGCGGTCCAGCAATTCATCGTTTAAATCTTCGAGCTTCATGCGGATGCGTAGCCCGGATGCCGGCTTTTCTGCGAGGTCTCCCAGCCGCGCGGCTTCCTGCAGGGATAGCCGCGTTCCGGCCTCCTCTACCTGCACCCGCACCTTGAGAAAAAGCGGGGCACCGGTCTTGAGGATCTGCTCCAATCGTGCAAAGCTTTCAGGAAATGCAAGCATTTCCTGAACTCCGGTCATGTCCTGGATCGTGAAAATGGCCCAGCGGGCGCCTTTTTTGGAGCGCATAGGCCTCGTGCCGACGATCAGCACCGCGACCGTGATTTCTTTGCCGTTACGCTGACCCTCGATTTGGTCGAGCGAAACGCATTTCAATTCTTGCAATCGCGAAGCATATTTGGCGAGCGGGTGTCCTGATACGTAAAAGCCCAGCATGGCGTATTCGCTGGCGAGACGTTCAGCTTCGCTCCACGGTTCGGCCTCGTGCAATTCAAAAACCATACGTGCGGGCGCCGCTGCCGTACCGAACAAACCGTGCTGCCCCGATTCGCGTATCCGCGAAGCGCGCTGCACGGCCGCCAACGCATCGTCTACGGACGCCAGCATGGACTCCCGCGGCCCGAGAGAATCCAGCGCGCCGGATTTGATCAGGCTCTCATACACTCGCTTATTCAGAAACTTAGCCTCGATGCGCTCGCACAAGTCATATAGCGTCGTGAATTCGCCCGCGCTCAACCGCGAATCGCGGATGGCCTTTGCAGTATTCTCGCCAACGTTTTTGATCGCCGCGAGCCCGAAGCGGATGGATTCACCGACCGGCGTGAAATAGAGATCGCTCTCATTCACGTCCGGCGGCAGAATCGATATGCTCATGCCTCGCGCTTCGTTGATATACTTCACGGCCTTTTCCGCGTTGCCCGTTTCCGAGGTCAGCAGCGCGGCCATGAATTCAACTGGATAGTGCGTCTTCAGGTAAGCCGTTTGGTACGCCAGCAGCGCATACGCGCAGGAGTGGGATTTGTTGAAGCCGTAGCCTGCGAACTCCTCCATCAAATCGAAAATGCGCTCAGCTTTTTTCTCTGGAACCTTGTTGGTAAGGCACCCCGCGATGAATTTTGCGCGTTGCGCCGCCATCTCCTCTTTTTTCTTCTTGCCCATGGCGCGGCGGAGAATATCGGCCTCGCCGAGCGAAAAGCTCGCCAACAGGTTGGCGATCTGCATCACCTGCTCCTGGTAGAGGATGACGCCGTAGGTTTCATCCAGAATGCCTTTGAGCTGCGGCAGTTCGTAGCTAACTTTGGTCTTCCCCTGCTTGCGGCTGATAAAGTCGTCGATCATGCCGCCCTGAATCGGTCCGGGCCGGTACAACGCGTTTAGCGCGGTGAGATCTTCAATGCGCGAAGGCTGGTAGCGGCGCAGAATGTCGCGCATACCGTGCGATTCAAACTGAAAAATGGCAGTTGTATCACCGCGTGCGAAAAGCTTGTAGGTCTGCTCGTCATCCAAAGTCAAATTGTCGATGTCGACCTTTACACCGCGATTCTTTTCGATCATGCCCACGGTATCCTGTAAGACCGTGAGCGTCGTCAGGCCGAGGAAGTCCATCTTCAGCAAGCCGATGCGCTCGAGATCGTTCATGTCGTATTGCGTGGTGATTTCATCCCGGTTCGTTTTGTAAACCGGGACCACGTCCGTGAGCGGTCGCGGTGAAATGACCACGCCCGCGGCGTGCGTCGAAGCGTGCCGCGCCAGGCCTTCCAAGCGCAGGGCCACAGCCATCAAGTCCTTGAGCTTTTCGTCGCTGTTAATTGCGGACTTTAGCAGCGGCGCTTCTGAGAGGGCAGTTTCCAAGTCAATGCCAAGAGTCGTGGGTATCAGCTTCGCCAGCCGGTCGACTTCCGCGTAAGGAATCTCCATCGCCCGGCCGACATCCTTAACCGCTGCCTTCGCAGCCATGGTGCCAAACGTAATAATCTGGGCGACGTTTTCGCGGCCGTACTTTTGCGTGACGTACTCGATCACTTCGCCACGACGCCGCATGCAAAAATCGATGTCGATATCGGGCAAGGAAACGCGCTCCGGATTCAGAAAGCGCTCGAACAGCAAGTTGTATTGCAACGGATCCACGTCCGTGATGCGTAGAGCATAACTGACGAGGCTGCCAGCAGCGGACCCGCGTCCTGGACCGACAGGCACGTCTTGCGCGCGCGCGTAATGAATGAAATCCCACACGATCAGGAAGTAGCCCTCGTAGCGCATCTTCTTGATCATTTCGATTTCAGACGTCAGCCGCCGTTCGTACTCGGACAGCGGGTTGTGCAATGCGCCCTGCTTCAGCAGCCGCTCCAGGTACGGCACGCGCGTCGCAAACCCCTCGCGGACCACTTTTTCAAAATAGCTTTCGGCCGTGTGGCCATCCGGAACCTTGAACTCTGGAAATGGATTCGGGATGCGCTCGATCTTGACGTTGCAACGCGCCGCGATGTCCACCGTGCGGCTTAGCGCATCCGGCAGTTCGCCGAACACCTGCGCCATCTCGGCCGCGGATTTAAAGTAAAACTGGTCGGTAGCAAACTTCATCCGATGAGTGTCGCTCATCGTCTTTCCCGTTTGGATGCACAGCAGAACTTCCTGCGCATGCGCATCGGTGTGATGCAGGTAATGGCAGTCGTTTGTGGCAACCAGGGGTATACCGGCTTCCTTCGACAGGCGGACCAGTTCGCGATTCACGCCCTGTTCGATCTCTAGCCCTTGGTCCTGAATCTCCAAAAAAAAGTTGCCCTTGCCGAAGACGTCTTGCAGGCGGTACGCGTTTTCGCGGGCTTGGTCATACTTTTCATCGACGACCGCTTCCGTCACGGCGCCCCGTAAACAGGCTGACAGCGCAATAAGGCCCTTGTTGTGCTTGGCTAGCAGGTCATAGTCAATCCGCGGTCTGTAGTAGAAGCCTTCGAGGAAGCCTGAGGATACCAGCTTGATGAGATTGTGATAGCCCTCGAGCGATTCGCAGAGGAGCACCAAGTGGTTACTGCCGCGCATGCCCGGCTCGGCCTCGCCGCGATCTTGTCCGCTCGAACCGTTCGTTTTTTCACCGCGGTCGTGCCGGCTGCCTTTGGCCACATAGACTTCGCATCCAATGATCGGCTTGACGTCACGCTTGCTGGCTTCGTTGAAAAAATTGGCGGCAGCGAAGAGGTTACCGTGATCCGTCACGGCCACCGCAGGCATTTTCTGCCGCGAAGCCTCATCGAGCAGCTCGGACGTCTCGCAAGCGCCGTCGAGCAGACTGAAATCCGTATGAACGTGAAGATGAACGAACTGCGGCTGGCCCATGGATCTCGATTCTAGAACTCTCTCGCTCGAATTGCGAATCGCATTCTTTCGATTTGCACAGGCGCGGACTTCTGCGCCTATTCCTTATTTTCGGCGGCTACTTTTCTTGCTCGCCGCGGCGTGCTTCGCTTGCTCTCGGGCTGCTTTATGTTTTGCAGCTTGCTTCAACATCACCGGATGGTTCTTATGTGATTGCCCGTGCACGGCCTTCGCTGGCGTGCCCTTTTCCGGTGCTGCTGCAGTGTTGGAGGCCGCGGGCTGCTTTTCCGCGCTCTTCGCGGGTTTCTTTTCCTTTTCTTTCTTTTTCGGCTGCTCTTTGATGCCCGACAACTTGCGCAGGATCTTCACGCGCTCTTCAGGCGTTTTGCCCCGGCCTGTTAGCTGCATTGCGAAGACTTGTTCGACAATGGCATCGAACTTCGCCCCGCGTGCGTAGCCCAAAGCTTCCAGCTCATTCGCCACCATGGGCAGCGCGGCCCGAACTGGCCGCCACTTGTTAAGATAAGCGCGAATTTTCGACAGCGCCGCCGAAATGCTCGATTCCGCGAGAAGGAATGCGATACGCTCGACGGGCAGCCTTTCCAGAAACTTGTAAGCATCCACCGGCGCATTCAGCTTGCGTCCGATCAATTCCTTCTGGTCAGCAAGCACTCCCTTCTCGAAGTTCAATATGGCATCCGCTTCCGCCGCGCGGAACCCTGCCTTCGAGAGCACGCTGCTCTGTTCCCGATCCTTGAGCCGCCCGAGAATGGCCAGCATCATCGGCGTCGCGAGCTTCGGACGAACCCCCGCCGTAAACAAATCCTCGCGAACCTTCATCAACCGTGCAATGGCTTCGTAATTCGGACGGCGCTTGGCAAGCACCGGATGTATTGCTTCGAGCAGGTCGTGCTCTTCCCATTCCTTCAGGACCACGGCAGGGCGCTCTTCGCGAGCCACCGCCCGCAACTCCGCTCCAGCGTCTTCCGGCGCGATGGTGTGATTTAAATCGCGTTCGATGGCCAGGTCGAACCACTCCTGCGTCCGCGCTTCGATCTTGAAGCCCATGCGAGCAGCAAAGCGCAGAACACGAAGCAGTCGCACGGGCTGATTCGTGAAGCTGTGGATGGTAAGAGCGCGCACCTCGGCGCGTTCGACGTCCGAAAGTCCATTGGTGGGATCCAGAAGCAATCCGCGCGAAGCAGGATTGAGCGAGATGGCAATGGCGTTCAAAGAGAAATCACGCCGCCGCAAATCCTCCATGATAGTGGACCACCGGATTTCCGGTCGCGTCCCGGGGCGGACATAGTGGTCATCGCGGGCGGCCGATATGCTGCCGTCGACGTCTCCCGCAAAAAGAATCTCTACTTGGCGTAGCTTTTCATCCTCGGAGAGGATTTTTGCACCGCCTTTCTCTAGTTCGCGGGCGATCTTCGAGGGGTTCCCTTCCACGGTGAAATCGAGATCGCGCAGCGATGCGCCTGTCACGAGGTCGCGCACCGTTCCGCCGGTCAGGTACACGTTGAATCCCATGGCGGCAGAGAGCTCCTGCACGCGCATCATGACCGCTCGCTGCTCGGGAGACAGCCGGCTTTCCAGCAAAAACATATAATCTGGCATCGCACTCCTTCACGTTCTGGATGCCCGCGCTGACTGCCGCGGAGGCAACCGCAATTTTGGCCTAGGACCTCCGCGCATCAAGCGCGCGGGTGATGCGCCTTGTAAATCTGTTTCAAACGCTCTTCCACTACATGGGTGTAGATTTGGGTCGTGGAAATGTCTGCGTGGCCCAGCATGAGCTGTACCGACCGCAGGTCTGCGCCGCGTTCCAACAAGTGCGTCGCAAAGCTGTGGCGCAGCATGTGGGGCGTCAGCGCAACACGCAAACCCGCGCGCCTACCGTACGCTGAGAGAATCTTCCACACGCCGACCCTGCTAAGCGATCCGCCTCTCCGGTTCACGAACAGAGCCTGACTAGAAACACCTCTCCCCAAGAGTTTTGGCCGGGCTTCGCGAAGGTACTTTTCCACCATGCCGAGCGCCTTGCGTCCGGCCGGAACGATGCGCTCCTTGTCCCCTTTGCCAATGCAGCGAATGCAGCCGACTTTCGCGTCCAGGTCCGTAACCCTCAGCCCAATTAGTTCAGAAACCCGCAACCCGGTGGAATACAGCACTTCCAGCATGGCGCGATCCCGCAACCCAAAAGATGTTTTTGCATCCGGCTGCGCGAGCAAACGCTCTACTTCCTCGAGCCTCAAGTAGCCGGGCAAGGTACGCCTGATCTTGGGCGACTCGAGATTCAGAGACGGATCCGCCGTGATGAGCTCCTGAACTTGCGCGAACCGGAAGAAATTCCGCAACGTGACAAGGTGTCGCGCCACCGTCCGGCTTTCCAGCTTTTCCCGGTACAGCCCCGCGAGAAAATCCACTAAATCGTCGCGGCTCACGCTTATGAGCGTCAACTTTCGCTTTTGAGCGAACACGTTGAACTTTGCCAAGTCGCGCTGATAGGCCGAGACGGTATTGAGGGAAAGTCCCTTCTCTACCTTAACGTGCGTCAAAAATAGTGATATGGCTGGCGTAATTTCCATCAAAGCTCCCCGTAACCGTTTCCGCCACCAGCGCGCCGGCGCGTCGCAATGCCATACACCTCTTGGATTTCGTGACAACGAAATAGCCAGGCGAGGGTCAAATAAAGGGTCGTCGCTCCGACAATCAGCCCCGAAAAAACGAGAAGCTGAACGAGGAAGCGCGAGTGCATTGTAAATTCCGTGTAGCGATTTCCAAACCAACAGGCGACTCCCATGATGCTCGCGCACAACGAAGTCTTTCCGAACGATCGCAGGATCTCCATCGTTCCCATTTGCCCGTAGCGCAAACGGAAAATGACAAAAAGAGCGAAGAAATCGAAGAAACAGGCAATGGCCGTGGCCAGCGCCGGGCCTCCGTTCTGCACACGCTTAAAGAAAAACTGCATAAAGACGATATTCAGAACCACGTTGATGACCAACGAGATGGAAGCGACAGCGACGGGCGTCTTTGTATCGGAGGTGGAGTAGAAGGCCGGCACGACCAGTTTCACACTGGCCAGCGCCGGCAAGCCTATGGCGTAGTACAGCAGCGCCCTAGCCGTCAATCTCGTCGAATTCGCGTCGAACTGGCCGTGCTGAAAAAGCACGCGAACAATCGGCTCGCGCAGAATCATGAGCCCTAACGCCGCCGGCACCGTGATGAATGCCACGATGCGCACGGCAAACGCCAGGGTCTTCTTCAACGATTCGTAGTCTTTGGCGGCCGCTTGATGCGACATCATCGGCAGGATTGCCGTCGCCACGGCGATCGCGTATCCCCCAAGGACCAGTTCCATGGTACGGTCCGCAATGGTCAGCGCCGCCAAGCTCCCTATCGGCATAATAAGCGCAGTGGCGAACCGCGTATCAACGAAAAGGTTGATCTGCCCAATACCTATTCCGAACAGACGGGGGATCATTAGTCGAGCGACGTTTCTGATCCCCGGATGCGAGAAGGAAACTCCAAAACTAAACTTCATGCCCTTTTGTACGAGGAGGGGTACTTGTATGAGGAACTGCAGCACTCCCCCAACAAGGACTCCCACGACGATGGCCGTTGCCGCGTTCTTAAAATGACTGCGAACGACCGCAAAGGTGAACAGAATGGTAGCCAGGTTCAAGAAGACTGGAGTTGCCGCTGGTAGACCAAAGACATGGAAACAGTTCAAAATACCCATCGCGAGGGCAGCCAACGCGATGAAGAACAGGTAGGGAAACACGATGCGGTTCAGCTCTACAGCTTGGCCTCCCTCAATGTTTTTCCCGGCAAACAAGTGCACGACCTGGGGAGAAAAAACCATTCCGAGGACGGTAATCACAGCTACAACAAGCGCCAGCGTCCAAAAAAGCTTGTTCGCAAAATCCCAGACTTCTTCCTTGGACTTTTCGCGCATGTAGGTAGTGAAGACCGGGATGAACGAAGCGGTCATCGATCCTTCAGCGACCAGGCGGCGGAATAGGTTGGGAATGCGGTAAGCGAGATAGTAGGCGTCGGCGACGGGAGTCGTTCCGAGGAGAAGAGCTATTCGCTGCTCACGAACGTAGCCGAGAATTCGACTTACGATAGTAACCAGGGAGATGATCGAGGCCGATTTGAGGATATGCTTTTTATCGGTCAACGGCCGGCGCTCCGGGACCTAACCCTAATGAAAACAATAGGTTGACAGGCAAAACGCGCTTAACATAACATAGATCTTGATTATTCGCAAATTTTGGCCATTCCAGACGTTTAAAAACTGATTTCTTTGAAAAACAGAGCCCCAGCCTCTACTCATAAGAAAGTCGTCCTTGTCCTCGCTGACAAGAAGCCCGTGCGCGGCTATCTAAACCCTTCTCGGCTTGGCCAAGCCGACCCCATCGACCTCTTAACTCCGGACGGCGAGCACCAGGAAATCCCACTCGCCAGGGTGCGCTCGATTTATTTTGTTCGCGAGTTCTCCGACGAGTTTGAACCGGAGCGCAAAGCTTTCCTGAGCCGGCCTAAGCTGGACGGGCTCTGGGTCCGCTTGCGCTACAACGATGGGGAGACAATCGAAGGCGTAGTCCCGAATGATCTGCTCACCTTGCTTGATAACGGTATCCAAATCACTCCACCCGATCTGAATTCGACCACCGATCGCATTTTCATCCCGCGCTCCGCCCTCACCGAATTGACTGTGCTAGGTGTCGTCGGTATCGCTCGTCGTAAACCCGCAGCCGCCGCCGTGGCTGTTGACCAGCCTCGGCTTTTCAGCGAATAATCCCAGCCCGGCTGTACTTCCCTCTTCACGCTGTGCGAGACTCGCACCCAGTAGTAAGGAGCTGTTTCTATGTCCATAAACCTCTCTGACATTGCCCAAAAACTCGGCTGCCGTCTCGACGGTCCGGGCGAGACTCCCATCCATGGCATTGCCGGGATCGAACACGCCGAATCCGGCCAAATCACGTTTCTCGCCAACCGGCGCTACTTTTCTCTTCTCAAGACCACACGCGCCTCGGCCGTGCTCGTCGAGGAAGGGATCAGCCTCGAACGCGACGCCAGCTTGCCCCGGCTGGCCGCGTTGCGTACCGCAAACCCTTACCTCGCCTTCGCCCACGCTATCGAACTTTTCTATCAAGCGCCCCGATACGCGCCCGGATTCCATCCTACGGCACTCATCGCGAAGTCCGCCAAAATCGGCGCAGGCGCACACATCGGCCCTTATTGCGTGGTGGGAGAGGATGCGCACATCGGCAGCAATGCCGTTCTGCACAGCTTCGTTGCCATTTATCAAGGCGTGCGCATTGGTGACGACTTCTTTGCCCACTCCCACGCTGTGGTGCGCGAGTTTTGCCGCATTGGAAATCGGGTCATCCTCCAAAACGGGGCGATCATCGGTGGCGACGGCCTTGGCTTCGCCAAGCAAAAAGACGGAACCTGGTACAAAATGCAGCAGTCCGGGCCAGCCGTTCTCGAAGACGACGTCGAAGTGCAGGCCAACGCCTGCGTTGATCGCGCCACTGTTGGAGAAACCCGTATCGGCCACGGCACCAAGTTAGATGACCTTGTTATCGTCGGTCATGCCTCGCGCGTAGGCGCCAACACCATGCTCTGCGGCCAAGTAGGTCTTGCAGGCTCGACAAAGGTCGGCGATGGTTGCATCCTCGCGGGCCAGGTAGGCACCGCCGGTCATCTCACTATCGGAGACGGTTCTGTCATCACCGCAAAAAGTGGCGTTCCCAATGACGTCCCGCCTCGCTCGATGTTTTCCGGCTATCCAGCCGTCGACAATCGCCAGTGGCTTAAGACCGTAGCAGCCCTTAATCGCTTGCCGGAACTCCAGAAACGCGTTCGCGAATTAGAGGCAGAATTGGAACGCCTTGGCGGCCGTCCGCGGCCCCCGGGCTCCCGCTAGCTTTCCGAAGCCCCCGGGAACCCGAGTGGACGCTGATCCGGCGGCAAGCCTGCCGTCATGGCATCGTGCACCCGCTGATTCAGAATATCCCGTTCCTCCCAGCCGTATCTTGAAGCATCGATCGGATCGAGAAACTCAACCATAATCTCTCCGGGGTGAATCGCCATCGAGTGCTTTGCCATCACCCGGTGTGCCCCGGAACAAAGCACCGGTACAACTGGAACGCCGGCTTTTATAGCCAGCACAACGGCGCCCTTCTTGAACTCTTGCAGACGGCCGTCGGGGCTGCGCGTGCCTTCCGGATAGATCAGAAACGATTGCCCTGCACGCATGGCCTCCGCGGCTTTTTCCACGCTGGATATTGCCGATTCGCGATCTTTGCGATTGACCGGAATAAAGTGAGCCAAGGTAAACGCTTGGCCAACAATCGGCCATTTGAAGAGGGATTCTTTCAATAACACGGCGATGCGTCTGGGAATGGCCCCAACCACAGCCGGGGCATCTGCTGAACTCGTGTGATTCGCAACGAAAAGACAAACTCCGTCGGGAATCTTCGCCTTTCCCTCAACGCGGATTCGCACCCCGACCGCCCTCACAAAAAACAACACGCCTTTGAGCCCAGCCCAATAAAGCGGATCGATGTGCCGCGATACCAGCGTGTAAAGCAGAAGCGGCGGCCCAAGTATCAGGATATACAGCGAAAGGAAAACTGCGATGAAAAGCGTGCGTAGCATGCAGTACGCAGAACTCTCTCGAATCCGGCGCTGCAGGTCAAGCGGAACCTAAAGAGGCAGTCTCAAAGTCTGACGTGAAAGATCCCCTTTTGATGGAGAGCGTTTTCAGTAAGCCCAGTAGGGGCCCACGCCTCCCGGCGTATTCTGTCCCTCAATGGCCGTGTACACGTTACGGCCGTAGAAGAAAGGCAGTCCCCAATCGAATGTTCCGGGGTCAGGCCCGCCCAATCCGTTGGCTACCCCTACAGTCTGGCTGGCCGTAAGGGAATCGGCGTTACCAACGCTGAAATTGATGGACCCGCTCGCTCCATTGGCTCCTTTGTTGGTCGCAGAAAAATTCTGTGTCGCGGCTGGGCAATACCAGAACGTAGTATCGGCACAAGTGGGCATTCCCGTGGTGTTTGAATCCAGGAAATAGATGGCATTTGAGCCGGAGTCTAGGAAGCCTGCGTCCTGATAGGTCACGTTATTGAAAACCGTAGTGAAATTTCCACTCGATGGATCGATCGTATAAACCGTTGCGCTTCCAAGTCCGTTATTGGTTTGCGTACCGATCCCGAAGATCATCGAGCCGCTGACGCTAGTCTCCGCTCCTGTAACCGACGGCAATTCGATGATGACGCCGTTATTATCCTTCGGAAACAGAACAATTGGATTCTGGACTTGGCCGGAAAGGCTCTGCGCCGTGACTTGGCAACCCGCAGCCGGACATGTGTAGTACAAGCCGGGGTTGGATGCGCCACTCACAGTGCAAGCCGTGCCACAATCTTGCGCAAAGTTTCCCACTCCCAATATCCCGTTGGCCCCCAAAGTTGAAAGATCATCTTCAGGCGCGCCAAAACTTGTACAAGCGTTCGGTATGGTTGGGAAATTTGAACTGCCAATAACCTGAATGGGCAGAGCCTTCGCCTGTTCCCCGGCGATTGTCATATCCGCTGTTTGGACTGGTCCCCAAGTGATGCCATCCACGAAGGGCAGGCACTCGACGATCGGATCGCCGTTGGCCCCGGTCTGTTGCGGAAGCGAAATCGTAGTTAGCGCTGAGGACAATATCCTCAGTCCAGACGATCCGGTATCCACCAGTATGCCGCTGATCGTTTGGCAACTCGTCGTGCCGCCGGGAACGCAGACCGTTACGCTCGTGAATGCGCCATTAATGTAGGGTGAGTTGAGTGGAGGGGCCGCAGTCGGTCCGGTATTGACCGTAATGGCTTGTACGTTCGCAGTGGAGCCGCCGCCTCCGCCACCGCCGGTATTACTGCCGCCGCTACTTCCACTGCATCCCGCTGCCGCGGCTACGGCTCCCGCCAAACTCAAATAAAGAAATCTTTGCAACCGCAGTCGTCTCATCGGATATCCTCGGCGCGGACTCCTGCCGGCAACATTTGAGGAACGTAGGCTTTCCCTAGGAATGACCTCATGTGTCCCGATATTTGGACCACCAAACCAGACTGCTGGATCAGCACCGGCCCGTGGCGCTGCGCGCGCTGAGCCTGTTCAGCTTGCGCAAACTGGTCAAAGTAGGTGCCTAAAAGCTGCCTCAAGTCAGGATGGAAAGATCCTTGCCACGTAACGGCAAACACCTTTCCGGCAGCCGAGACATATTCCTTCACCGCTACGCCTGTCGATGCCTGAATCTCATGAATTGTGTAGGAATTGTTGCTGCTTGTTCGCAGACTGCCTTGCATCTTCGCCTGATCTGTCTGCACCGATGTCAAATCGCCGCCCAGGGAGGCTGACGCAGGAAACGGCAGCAGAAGCATTGCAACGATGCCTCGCGTAATTCTTGAATTCATAGCGTGTCCTCTGCCACGGCTGCTCCTTCTTTGATGGCCAGGTCTCAGCTAATTTCTACCCAAGTGGAATTCCCAAAATGGATTTTGTTCAACCGCTCGTCTGACCTTTTAGCGTTGGGGGGACTGGGAGTCCCAAATCTTTTGTAGCATGCTTTCGGATTGCGGAAGCGTGAGGCGTGCTCATCTGGTTAGTTAGGGCCCACATAAGTCTTGATGAGAGGTTACGGCGGATGGTTGCTTCGGGATAAGGAACTCGCAAATCCATGGCAGGTTTCTATAAACGCTTACTGAGTTGTGGTTGTTAGCGTGACCCCGTGAAGCAAACCCTCCCGGATATGCCGGGCCTTTTCTCCCGCATTAGGGTTTTCAGAGACTTGGTAGAGCACGGCTTTTTCTTCACCCAGCTTGAATTGAAGAGTCTGCTCTTTTTCTTCTCGCCGGATGCGCACTTTCACGGTCTCGCCCATCTGCCGTTCGCGCACCCAGCGTCCGAGAGAGCGGGGGAGATCGCCGCCATTCCAATTCAGGATGACGTCTCCAGATCGCAATCCCGCTTCGCCGGCGGGACTGCTACCGTCAACCGCGCGTACCGTCACGGCACCGCCAGAGTCACGCTCAGGCGAAAAACCCAGAACCGCTTTCTTGTGTTCTACAGTACGCAGATCGAGTCCGGCGAGCCCGAGTATCTCTTGATATGGAAGTACTCCTGCTGCGGCGACATAGTCTCGAAAGAATCCCTCAAACGAATCGCCTGCCACCTTCTCTGCTTCTAGCCGTATGTCCAAACTGTCTCGGTAGGTCTTCCCCGCCTTTGCGAAATCCACGTTCATCGCGCGCAGCACATCGTCGAGGCTTCTTTCATTGTTGGTACGGTCGCGAATCAAAATGTCCAGCAAAACTCCCAACACTTGTCCCTTCGTGTAGTACGAGATGCTGTCGTCTGGCCCGTTATAAAGTGTGTATTTTTCCAGCCACGCATCGAGGCTTGACTGTTCGGCGCTCTGCCAACGACTTGCTGGCCGCGACTCCAAGTCAGTGATCTGTTCTCCAAGATCCTCGTAGAAACGCTCCTTGTTCCAAATCCCGCTTCGCACCAGCGTGTACGCACCGTAAGTGCTCGTCACACCCTCAGCGAACCAGAGCGCCCGGGTATATTGCTCCTTTGTAAAATCCACCGGCTCGAGGGTCGCCGGCCGAATGCGCTTCACATTCCACAAATGGAAAAACTCGTGCGCCGCCACTCCCGAAAGATACTCATCCGACGGAATGCCAATCGCCGTCGAATTCGCATGTTCCATCCCTCCGCCGCCCGCTCCCTTTCCGATGTGCAAAATGAAAAGGTAATGATCGAATGGCGCGCCGTCCATCAACTTGAGCTCGTAATTGCAGATCCGGCTCAAGTCGGCTTCGATCTTCTTCTGACTCCAGTCGTCGCCATGAACCACGGCGCGGATGTCGACTGAGAGTCCGGGAATGCTGAACTCCTTGAAATCACTGACCTCGATTGGCGCATCCACCATCTCATCGTAGGTGAAATGCTGAGCAGACCATATCGGAAACCGGCCGTTAATGGAGCCCGCGTCCCACTTCATTGCGCTCGTCGGCCGCCATCCCTCGGGGACACTATCGAGTTCGAGTGACACGGGTTGGCCTCGCCGCTCTGGAATATTCATCAGGATCATTGCGGGATTAATGAAGGCGTGGTCAGCGTTCAGCTGCGTCGCAAACGGGCCTGGTTCGTCCCAGTAGGTTACGTACCACACTACAACAATTCCGTCGCCCTGAATCCGCCAGGTTTGCTTGTCCACCTTCTCTGCCTGTTGCGGGTGCAGACTATCCCCGAACTGGACATCCTGTACGTGGGCGCTGAAATCACGGATCTGATAGAGGGCGTTCCACGCAGGCATTTGCAAAGTCACGCTTCCGTGCACATCAGGAATGAACATCGTTATGTGGAACAAGTGTTGCTCAGGATGCGCTATGGAGATCGTGTACTGGACACCCGGTCGTCGGTCAATTTGTTGAGAACCAAGTAAAAGTGGGAACAGGAAAAGGAACGGCACACGCCAGCCGAAGGATGAAAGGGTCACCGGACGCTAGCCTCGTCTGGAAGCGGACGCGCACTCTTGAGCCTTTTAAGCAACTTGTCGCAGAGGCCGTCGAAGCTGCCATTGGACATCACCAGTAGCACATCCCCAAGCTCCGCTTCTGCCGAGAGTTGGTCCGCAATCGCATCCGCGCCTGAGAATACTTGCGCGCTCTTCCCCAACTGTCGCACACTCTCCGCCACAGCTTCCGGTTCAAGACGATTTTCGTCGCCGAGCTGCTGCGCGCGGAACACTCCACCCAAAACAACACGATCTGCCAGCGCCAAGGCCACGGGCAGCGTTTCCTCAAATACCTTTCGCCGCATCGAGTTCGACCGCGGCTCAAGAATCGCCCACAGCCGCCGCCCGGGCCACCGTGCTCGCGCGGCCTCAATGGTCGCCCGCACGGCTGTCGGATGGTGCGCGAAATCATCTACCACCAGCACTCCGCGAACTTCGGCCTTCACATCCATGCGCCGCTTGACGCTAAGAAACGATGCGAGCGCCTTCGTCAAATCGGCAGCGCCAATACCACGTCCATGAGCCACTGTGATCGCCGCCATTGCATTCAGGACGTTGTGCCGCCCACTTGCGGCAAGCGCAAATTCTCCAAACTGTTGACCCAGGTACTTGAGGCTAAACCTCATTCCTCCGCCTTCAACCGCCAAATCGCTCGCCACCCAATCATTCCCCGCACAAAATCCATATGTCTCCACTGGACAAAACGCCTTCGCCGCGGCCCGCCGCAAAGCCGGCCCCGATTCTTCCGTATCCCCCCAAATGACGACACGCCCACGCCGTGGCACGAGATTCACTAACCGCCGAAACGCCAACTCATACGTTTCAAAGTCCCGATAAATGTCCGCGTGGTCGTACTCCAGCGAAGTAATGATCAAATCGTCCGGATGGTAGTGAAAGAACTTCGGCCCACGGTCCCAAAACGCCGTTTCGTACTCATCGCCTTCGAGGATAAATTCTTCGCCGCCGCCGAGCCCGTAACTCTTCCCAAAATTCTCAGCAACTCCGCCCACCAGAAAATTGGGCCGTTTCCCCGCCGTATGAAAAATCCACGCCAGCATGGCCGTCGTCGTAGTTTTACCGTGGGTGCCGCTCACCACAATCGAATGCCGCCCTGGCAAAAACACCTCTTCCAGAATCTCCGGCATGGAGCGATAGGAAATCTTGCGCTCCAGCACCTCTTCTAGCTCCGGATTCCCGCGCCCAATAATATTTCCGACCACAGCTAAGTCCGGCGCAGGCGCCAAATGAACCGCATCAAATGAATGGAAGTACGAAATCCCCAGCTTTTCCAGCAGCGTGGAAGCCGGTGGATATACTCCTGAATCGGACCCCGTCACGCGATAGCCCTGTTCGCGCAGCATTCCCGCGAGCGGCGCCATCGCCGATCCGCCAATCCCGATTACGTGAACGTGTTTCGCGTCACTCATGCCAAAACCGCCGGCTCGAGTATCTCCAACTCGCCTTCCCCCTGCGCTCTTAGACGAGCCTTCACACCTAATGGCACCGTCAACATCGGCCGCGGCGTATGCCCCACCGCCGCGCCATAAACAATCGGCACGCCCAGCGCACCTAAAATCCTCACGCAAACGTCGCGTACCGTGGCGCCGCCCGACGTCAGCACGCCGATATCCGGAAATTCACCAAGCACGATCCCGCGGACAGCCTCAAACTTTCCCGCCTGTTTGAGATGCATCAGCGCGCGATCTACCTGCCACGGCTTCATTCCGCGATCCTCGAGCAACAAAATCGACCCGCGCGTATCCAGTTCCCAGGGCGTCCCCAGTGTCGTTTCCACCAGCGTCATGCAACCGCCAAGAACCCGCCCTTCCGCTTCGCCACCGGCCATCGTTTCGCCTCGCAACTTCAATTTCCAGCCGCCGTCTGTTCTCCCAACGGCTGCTAGCAGCGACTCCCGGTCATAACCGTTCGGCACACCCTCGCCCGCATCCAGTCCAGCGGCCAGCATTGGCCCATAAAATCCGATCCATGCGTAACGCTTCCAGAGGTAAGCCTGCAGCGATGTTAAATCGCTATAACCCAAAATTACCTTCGGCGCGTCCACTCGTTTGATCTCGAGATTGTTGAGAAGGTAGTTCGAACCATACCCTCCACGGATGGCCACCAGCGCATCCACGTCATTACGCTCTAGCTCGCTTAAAAGCTCATTTCGTCTTGCCGCCAGGGATCCCGCGAAGTATCCATCCGCCGTGAGCGGCGTTGAATCGGCAACTTGAAACCTCAAGCTGCGCAATTCCTCAGCGCCCGCCAAAACTTTTGCGAACTCCGCCGGAGAAGCCGGCGCAAATGGCATCAGCACACTTCGCGAATTCAATGCGCGTGGCTTTCGCACCTCTACGTCCACGGTAGTTGCCTCAAGATCTGCGCTTTGGACGCTCATCCGTTTTGCCGCTCCACGGGTAGCATTTCGCAGCTGATACCAGGCTTGCAGAGCGCCGCAAGAATCCTCTCCTGCTGGTGTGTCGTGACTTCTGCATCGAACTGAATCAGATTTTTCTCGCCAGCCAGCGACACCTGAAAATTGTCAATCCCCACCTTTAGTTCTGAAAAAATGCGGTGCACGTCCAAAACCATATTTTCGGCCCGATCCACAAAAATGCGGAACAACATGTACCGCGGCTTCAAGTTCAGCCAATCCTCGAGGTAGAAGAGAAGAACCAGGGCGCACAGCACGAAAGCGCAAGCAATTCCGGAAACTGAATACAACCCGCCTCCAGCCGCCATTCCCATTGCCGCCACTGCGAAAATGGTAGCCGCAGTCGTCAGCCCAATCACGCTGCCGCGCTCACGCAAAATCACGCCTGCCCCGAGAAATCCGATTCCCTGAACGATATTCGATGCAATTCGCGTCGTACTCGTGTCGCCGGTGCGGCGCGCGATTTCTATGGAAACGACCGTGAAGAGCGCCGCACCCATCGAGACGCAAAATCCCGTCCGCATCCCCGCCGGACGCCGGCGAATATTGCGTTCGACACCGATGATGGAGCCGAGCAGAGCGGCCCACGCCAGTCGCGCGATGATTGTGCTTAGCGGCAAAACGTTCTCCTGCAATTCCCAAGCTATGCAGGATTCTACACACTACAATTTGAATTGCGTCAATTTCGCGAAGTGCCGTGCCCTGGCGTGTATCTCGCTCCGCTTCAATACGCGCAGCCGGTCTAAACCAAAGCGCTCCACTGCAAAGCTTCCTAGCACTGAACCATAGACCATGGCCCTGCGCAACGTGGCGTCGCTCAGGTCTTTCGCACCCGCCAGATATCCCATAAAACCTCCGGCGAAGCTGTCTCCAGCGCCTGTTGGATCGTGTGGCTCCTCTAACGGAAACGCCGGCACGCAAAACACGCCGCGCTTATCCACCATCATCGCCCCGTATTCGCCGCGTTTCACCACGAGCGTCGATGGCCCCATCTTGAAAATATGCTTTGCAGCGCGCAAAAGATTGTGTTGGTTCGAAAGCTGCCGTGTTTCGGAGTCGTTGATCATCAAAATATCGACATGCGTTAGCGTCTCGCGCAATTCGGCGGGCGTCCGCTCGATCCAGTAGTTCATAGTGTCGAGCGCCGCCAGTTTCGGCCTGCCCTTTACCTGCTTCAAAACGTCCCGCTGCAAGTCCGGCGCGATGTTTGCCAAAAATACGTACTTAGAGGACTTGTACTTCTCCGGCAGCTTTGGCTTAAATCCTGCGAAAACATTTAAGTCCGTCGCTAAGGTCACTCGCTCATTCAAATTCTCTGAGTACCGCCCCGCCCAAAAGAAGGTCTTCCCTGCTGCCCGTTCCAACCCTTCCGTATCGATATGCCTTCCGCGAAACACGGCCTCGTCTTTGGCCGTGAAATCCTGTCCCACGATCGCTACGAGACTTACGGGTGCAAAGAAACTCGCCGCGACAGCAAAATAAGTCGCCGCTCCGCCCACCGTCCGCTCGACTTTTCCGTAAGGACTTTCGAGTGCATCAAATGCCACCGATCCGACTACAAGTAAGGACACAGGCTTCTCCTAAGAAATGTATTTGCCAATAATCGCATCAAGTTTTTTCTTCGTAGCCTTGGGAACCAGTTTCATGTCCGTCACGAGCGCGTTCTTCAATGCCGCTCCGCACTTGCAGCCTTGCCCGTCAGGCATGGCGCGCACTGCTTCGCGCAAAACCTTCTGCGCATTTTCGGCATTCTGCACCAGCGTCGCAATGATCTGGGAGGCCGTCACCGACTCATGCTCCGGGTGCCAGCAGTCAAAATCCGTGATCATCGCAATCGTGGCGTAACAAATCTCTGCCTCACGCGCCAGTTTTGCTTCGGTGACATTGGTCATGCCAATCACTTCGAACCGCAACTGACGGTGCATGTTCGCTTCCGCCAATGTCGAAAACTGCGGCCCCTCGATGCACACGTACGTCCCCCGCCTGTGCACCATCACTCCGCAGTGCACGCTTGCGTCCGCCAGCACGCCCGACACCTGCCCGCACGTCGGCTTATCAAATCCCACGTGCGCCACGAGCCCATCTCCAAAAAATGTGGAAACGCGGTTCTTCGTCCGGTCAACGAACTGGTCTGGCACCAAGAACTCCCCTGGCCTCAAATCTTCCATTAACGACCCCACCGCGCTGACCGAGATAATCCTCTTCACGCCCAGCAGCTTCATCGCATACACGTTGGCGCGAAAATTGATCTCGCCAGGCAATATCCGATGCCCACGCCCATGCCGCGCAAGAAACGCCACGCGCTTTCCCTCTAGCATGCCGAGCACGATCGCATCGGACGGTTCACCAAACGGCGTCTTCACCTGAACTTCCCGAGCCTTCGTCAAACCGTTCATCGAATACAGCCCGCTCCCGCCAATAATCCCAATCTCCGCCTGCGTGTTCGCGCGCTTCGACTTTTCCGTTTTAGCAGCCGCCATTCTCTTTTCTCCGTGAAGTCAACTGTTGAGGTCTATTGGTTCGCAAACGATCTTCCCATCATGTGCATGCAAAGTTCCGGCGGGCAAATCCGGGTCATGGCCAAACGCCACGATCCAGCCGTTCCGCACGATCTCCCCAATCCATTTGCGCTTCGTCTCCAAAGTAGTCAGCGGATATAGATCGTACGCAATGATCCATGGCAGCGGCAAATGGTGCCGCGTGGGAATCAGATCCGCCACCAGCATCAACGTTTTGCCCCCGCCTCTAATCTGCACGCCTTGGATCTGCAAGTTATGCCCAGGGATTTTCACAACGGAAATTCCCGGCAGTATTTCGCAGTCGCCATCGACAAACTGCCACTGCCCTGCCTCGGTAATCGGCACAAAATCGTGCGCATAATAACTAGCCCGATCCCGTTCCGTCGGGCGCATCGCATGTTCCAACTCCGCCCGCTGCACTACATATTTCGCGTTCGGATATGTTGGTATAAGCCGTCCATCCACCAATCTCGTATTCCCCCCCGCATGGTCAAAGTGCAAGTGCGTATTGATGACCACATCAATCTCTTCCGGCTTCAGACCCGCCTTCGCCAGCGAATCCAAGTAAGGATCGCCTTCCGCAAACCCGTAAATGCTGCGCAATTTCGTGTCCCACTTCGTTCCGTTGCCCGTCTCCATTAAAATATTTTTCCCCGCCACCCGCACCAACAACGAATTTGCCGCGAGCGGAATCCTGTTTCTCTCGTCTGCAGGAATCTTCTTTTCCCACAGCGGTTTTGGCACCACGCCGAACATGGATCCGCCATCCAGCCAAAAGAAACCGCCATTTATGTGCCGGACCTCGATGTCCCCTAATTGCATTCTTGCTCGCCTCAGATCCTAACGCCGCTCTTCGTGAGCAACTCATTCACGGCGGTGAACGGATCCTTCTTCCGCTCCGCAACTTCTTTCGCTATCTCTGCCAGTCTCGCCTCTCCGCCAGCTCCTCCCAAAACGCGTTCCACGAGCCGCGATTCGATCAATCCAAGCAATCGCCGCTTCCAATGCTCGACGTGTTTCCGTTCTCGCTCGCCGCTAACCTCAAAACGCTTCCGAAAATTCGCAATCGTCTCGGCCAACGCGTCAATTCCCTTGCTCTCGCTAGCCACCGTCCGCACCACCGACGGATGCCACCCATCCCTCGGCATCACCAAGGAAAGCATCGCCATCAACTGCTCCTCTAACCGGGCTGCGCCTTCGCGGTCCGCCTTATTCAAAACAAAAATGTCCCCAATCTCCATAAGTCCAGCCTTCATGTTTTGAACGTCATCGCCCATCCCCGGTACCAGCACTACCAAAACGCAATCGGCCAATCGCACGATGTCGATCTCATCCTGCCCAACGCCGACAGTCTCGATCAGCACCTCCTGCTTACCCGCCGCATCCAGTAAGAGCGCCACTTCTGCCGTCGCCCGCGCCAATCCTCCCATAAATCCCCGCGTCGCCATCGACCGAATAAACATCCCGTGATCGCTAGCGTGGCTCTGCATCCGAATGCGATCTCCCAAAATAGCCCCGCCTGTATAAGGACTAGTCGGATCCACGGCAATCACGCCAACTTGCTCATCATGCTTTCGGTAATACGCCGCGAGACGATCCACCAAGGTGCTCTTTCCCGTACCCGGTGCACCCGTGACTCCGGTGAGATATGCCCGTCCCGTGTGCGCAAAAAGCCGCTGAAGCAGCTCTTCTGCTTCGGGCTGATGATTCTCAATCGCAGTAATGGCGCGCGCGATCGCTCGTACATCCCCCGCACGCACCTGTTCCGCCCACTTCTCAACGGGCAGAGACATGGTTTTCCTGTGAGGCTCTTGCAGAGGCCAAATGCATTTTCCTATTATTTCTTGCCAAGCAGCTGGCGGGCAATCACCAACTTCTGAATTTCGCTAGTCCCCTCGCCAATCGTGCACAACTTCACGTCGCGATAGAATTTCTCTGCCGGATAATCCTTAATAAACCCATAACCCCCATGCACCTGCACGCATTCATTTGCCACCCGCACCGCCACTTCGCTGGCAAACAACTTCGCCATGCTCGATTCCCGAGTAAATCGCACATCCTTCCGATCCGCCAACCAAGCCGCCTGGTACACCAAAAGCCGTGCCGCCTCCACCTCCGTCGCCATATCCGCCAACTTGAACTGAATCGCCTGAAACTCGCTGATCGCCTGCCCAAACTGCTTCCGCTGCTTCGCGTAACTCACTGCCGCGTCCAGCGCCCCCTGCGCCATCCCCAACGCCAAAGCCGCAATCGAAATCCGCCCGCCATCCAGAATCTTCAAACTCCCCGTAAACCCCTCACCCTCTGGCCCCAAAAGGTTCTCGGCCGGCACGCGGCAATCCGAAAAAATCACTTCCGACGTATCGCTGGCCCGCATCCCCAGCTTGTTTTCTTTCTTCCCTGGCTTAAATCCCGAGATCCCCTTTTCCAAAATAAACGCGCTGATTCCATGCGAGCCCTTCGACTTGTCTGTCACCGCCATCGCCACGCAAAAATCCGCGTAATGCCCGTTCGTCGTAAACGTCTTCGCCCCATTTAAAACCCAAAAATCCCCATCGCGCCGCGCCGTCGTCCGCGTTCCGCCCGCATCCGATCCCGCCTCCGGCTCCGTCAACGACCAAGCCCCAATCTTCTTCCCAGATGCCAAGGGTGCCAAATACTTCTTCTTCTGCGCCTCGGACCCAAACTTAAAAATGTGGTTGCTGCAAAGTGAGTTGTGCGCCGCCACGATCAACCCAATCGACCCATCGACCCGCGCCAATTCCTCAATCGCAATGACGTACTCGATATACCCGAGCCCTGCCCCACCGTATTCCTCTGGGAAAATAACGCCAAGCAAACCCATCTCTCCCAGCTTCGGCATAATCTCGATCGGAAAGTGCGAAGCCTCGTCCCACTCCATCACATGCGGCAGTATTTCTCCCTGGGCAAACTCGCGCACACTTCGCCGCAACTGTTGCTGTTCTTCGGTAAAAGTGAAGTCCACGTTGTCTCCGGTGCGGCCATTTCCCGCGGCTATGCTTAGTCAAACTTCCGCTTATAGCTATATTTTACACAACGTTAGCCAGACCCTCATCCGATTGTGATTGAAGTTGTTCTGTTCGTTGCGTGGGCCGTTCACACCCTCGCCCGTTGTTGCCGCCACAACGAGTTATCGGGGCGGGGCTTGCCACGCTCTCTGATCTCTACGCTATTGCCTTCTGTGTCTGCCTAACAACCTCTTGCAGTACTTCCAACGCCCTCTCGCACCCCGCCCGATCCACATCGCAATGCGTCACAAACCGCACCGAATACGTCGCCGTATCCAGCGCCCAAATCCCCTTCTCCCGCAACAAATCGCATAACTCCACCGCGCTCTTCCTCGTCCCTTCACAATCAAAAATCACAATATTCGTCTTGACCTTGGCCGGATCAATCTTTAACCCCGGCATCTCGGCAATCCCCTTCGCCAACACCTGCGCATTCTCATGATCCACATGCAGCCGCCCCGGAGATTCCTCCAGCGCAATCAACCCCGCCGCCGCAATCACCCCTGCCTGCCGCATCCCTCCGCCAAACATCTTCCGGTAAATCCGCGCCTTCCCAATAAATGCCCCCGATCCCACAATCATCGACCCCACCGGTGCCGCGAGCCCCTTCGACAAACAAAACATCACCGAGTCTACGTTCTTCGTCATCGCCGCGACACTCTCGCCCAGCGCCACTGCGGCATTGAAAATTCTCGCCCCATCCAAATGCACTTTCAATCCAGCGTCATGCGCATGCCCGCAAATTTCATCCACCGAAGCCGTCGCGTGCAAAGTCCCGCCCGCCATATTGTGCGTATTCTCGATACAAATCAGCGCCGTCTGCGAGTCGTAATAAATTCTCGGCCGAATCACCGCTTCAATCATCTTCCACGAAAGAATTCCATCGACGCCCCGCGCAATCCGCGGCATACATCCCGCAATCGCCGACATCGACGCCAACTCATACAAATTCACATGACTCTTCTCATCGCAGATCACCTCATCCCCGTGATGAGTCCAAGTCTTGATCGCAATCAAGTTCCCCATGCATCCGGTCGGCACAAACAAAGCCGCCTCTTTCCCAAAAATCTCCGCCGCCTGGCGCTCCAACCGGTTCACCGTCGCGTCTTCCCCATACACATCGTCCCCGACCTCCGCCTCAGCCATAGCCCGCCGCATCTCCAGCGTCGGCCGCGTAACCGTATCGCTCCGCAAATCCACAACGTTCTCCAACGGCGCCACACCGTCCGGATCACTCCGCATCCCGCTCTTAGCAATCGTCCCCACGTTTTCCCGTCTTTCTCAATCGTCGATTTTGTCTACTCTGCGTTGGTTTGATTTTTCCTATCCCGAGCGCCGGTTCTTTCGAAGTTGCAGTTGCTCAATGATTATGCCAATTCCGACGCTTGCCGGAACACCCACAAATAACCCGCCAAGGACCAGAACATAGAGAACAGCGGAGGCTGATTCCCTCGCGGGGGCAATACAAAGATCGCAGTCAGTGCGGCAAGCCCAACGAAAAACGCACCGAGACTGAGCCTCTCAGGTTCGTAACGCGTCCAGCCCATTCCTATATTCATACCACCGCCCAGACAGGCTCATCTCATCAATCCAACGAACACCTCATTCGATACACTCAATTTGTTTTCGGCTAGTCGCAAAATGTCCCCGTCTCTCTCCAGCAACCCCGCGTTCCGCAGCGGCTCAATTCGCCCACCCAGCGCTACCCCGTACTCCCTCTCGATCCGTCCCACATCAATCCCATCCAACTGCCGCAATCCCAAAAATAATTCTTCCTCGAGCGCGCTCTCCCGCGTCACCGCCTCCAGTTGCTCCGTAGGCAAGCGCCCCGCCGTCATCGCCCCCACATACGCCGCCGCGTCATGCGCATTCGCCCAGCGCTGCGGCCCAGAAAACGAATGCGCCCCAGCCCCGAACCCTAAATACTCCTCGCGCCTCCAATACTTCAAATTGTGTTTCGACTCAAACCCCGGCCAAGCCCAATTCGAAATCTCATAGTGGTGATAGCCGGCCGCCCCCAGAAATTCGCAGGCCGTTTCATAGAATTCTGCCATCGCGTCGTCGCACGGAACAGCCCCCGCGCTGTACCGCGTTCCACTTTGCAAAATCTCCAGCCCCAACCGGCTCCCTTCATCCACCTCCAACAAATAGACCGAAACATGTTCCGGCGCCAACTTCCCCAACTCCCCGAGCGTTTCTTTCCAACTCTCCTTGGTCTGAAACGGCAACCCCGCAATCAAATCAAAACTAATATTCCGAATCCCGGCCGCCCGCAGGATATCCGCCGCCCGATAAATATCTGCCCTACGGTGCATTCGCCCCGCCGCCACCAATTCCTGATCCGAAAACGACTGTACTCCAAAACTCACCCGGTTAATTCCCGCCCTCACCCAAGCCGCCGCTTTCCCCTGCTCTACCGTCTCCGGATCAGCTTCCAGCGTCACCTCACTCAACTCCGCAGCAAAGGTCTCCCGAATCGCCTCTATCATGCCCTGCAGCAACCCCGACTCCAGCAGACTGGGTGTTCCTCCGCCGATATAAACGGTGTCCACCACCGCCTTCTCAAGTCCCTCAGGCAGCTCGACTCCCGACGCCCGGTACAATCCCGGATACCCTCGAATCTCGCTGCACACCGCCTCCACATAAGGCGAAAACCGCCCCGAAGACACCACTCCCGTATGAAAATTGCAATAAGTACACTTCATCTGGCAAAACGGGACCTGAACGTAAATCCCTAGCTTGTTCATAGAGTTAAAAACTGTAGCACACGAGCGAGAATCTCCGCGCAGACTCAATTCTCCTTCTCCAGGTAAATGCGCCGATACGCGGTTCCATCTGCAAGACTCAACGCCCCTTCCATTTTCTTTCCGTCAATCGTCAATCGGATGAGCGGCTTTTCGGTTTCCACAGTCCTCGTCTTCTCGTCGTACTTCCACGATCCGCTGCCCATCACAATCTCCTTGCCGTCCACGACTTTGCTCGCCGTCACGGAAAACTCATTCGAGTTCGCCGTGACTCTCGAAAAGCGATACACGTTGACTTCATCGTGGCATGGGCCATTCTTGTCCACGCAAACGGAGTGTCCCCGCCACACACGCGCGATTGCTGCTCGCACATCTTCCGCGTCAGTCTTCGTCCCCGCGTTTTGCCTAGCGCGCCCCCAACCGCCAGCCAAAGTCAGCAGGAATAAGCATGCAAACTTCATGAGCCTCATACTCCTCCCGTCTCAACTCGGATCGCCGATTACCTTTACCCAAATCTTCCTCTCCCTCGGCCCATCAAACTCACAAAAAAATACTCCCTGCCATCTCCCCAACGCCAACTCCCCGTCCTCCACAAAAATCATCTGACTAGTCCCCGTCATTGCCGCCTTGGCATGCGAATCCGAATTCCCTTCACTATGCTGATACAGCCATGCGCGCGGCACTACCCGGTCGAACACTCCTTCCAAGTCCGTCGTCACATCGGGGTCAAAATGCTCATTGATTACGACTCCCGCAGTCGTATGCGGCACATACACGTAACACATCCCTGACAGAACGCCCGTCGACGCCACTGCCCTCCTCACCCGATCCGTAACATCAACAAACTGCGTCCGTCTTACGGTTTTAACTTCCAGAATTTCCATCTTCGTCTCCCGACAATTCGCAAATTCTATCATCAGCCATTTGTCGGTCATCGCCCGTGTCCCGGTTCACCTGCAGTCCACCCACAGTTCACTCGCCGTGCATTGCCGCTTCTCCTCAACTGAGCGAAAGTGCACATCGTCATCCAACACCACCTTACTTGGCCCACCACCAAGTAAGCATATCGGCGGCCCTGGCGCTCATCCCAGGTTGGGGCCGCCGTTAGATAAATCAGGAGGGGGTCGTGCAAGAGCAAGCCAAGAGCGTCGTGCAACAGCAAGCCAACAGCAAGGACCATGGCCGGATGTGGTTGTGGGGATTCCTGGCTTTTATTGCGCTCTCGCAACTCTATGTTGTGCGGGAACTACTCGCAGCCTTCGCCCTCTTCGCCATAGGATTTGTGGCCATCGCCCTCGTGGTCACAAGCCTTTACATTCTTCAGAAGTCATGGGAACTGGCCGTGGCGCGCCTCGCCGTCCTCCGTCACCCAGTCATCAACATTGCGAGTGTCCGTAATTTGGGCTCAGTCAGCCGCGAGAATCAAAAAGCGGCCTGAGCCAGCGACGAAACGCTCTGGCGTTCTGGTGCACTACTTGCTATGCACCTTTCTATTGACCATTGGGTGCGCAGCGCAGGCGGTGAAATCAGCTAGTACTCGACTTTCGTACAGGTAACATCAGGAGCGCGCAGGAACACCATTATTGGGTCGGCCTCCCAGGCCTCTCCTTCCCAACTACCTGCCGCTCCGGGGGGTGCACTTGGTTCAGAAACCGTCCTACTCTCGCCGTGCCCTGACCCGGATTCCAGCCTCAGAGGATATCTGGCTCTGCTGGCGCTGCAATGGGCGCGACGACGTCTCCCGCGTCCTGGACATAAGCATCGACGGCCTATTTATCGCGACTCCTCACTTCAGCGTAAAAGAGGGCATGCCCGCCAAGCTCGATTTTCTAGTTCAGGAGGGTCGAATCAAAGCCGAGGCTGTTGTTCGTCATGTAAAACGCGGCAGCGGCATAGGCTTGCGATTCATCGCCGTCGCTGACCAAGATCGCTCCCGTCTCAAAGCGCTGCTCTCTAGGCTTCGTTCCCATCACACTCGGCTACCCACTCAACCCTTCCGCTCTCTCGGACAGGAGTAGGCTCTTCGCCCCTGGCCCACTGCCTTCTTGCGGAATGAATCCACCTAACAAACGCTCGCCCGAGAACCAATCATCGTCCACGCACGGCTTTTCGCATTCAAGCCAGATAGCTAGCAACTCCTCCAACCGCCGCCACCGCGCACACCACGATCCACGGAGGTGCCTTCCACACAGTGAGCGCCAAGAAAGCCGCTACCACCGCCGAAAAATCCCCCGCCTTATGCACGCTACTGGTCCAAACAGGTTGATAGAGCGCCGCCAACAAAATTCCCACCACACTGGCATTTACGCCTGCAAACGCGGACCGCGTTTTCTCGCTCGAGCGCAACCCATTCCAAAATGGCAAAGCGCCAATAACAAGAAGCAATCCAGGCAGGAACAAAGCCACCAGAGCGATCGCCGCGCCGGCCGCGCCATGAGGCTCGGGCTTCAGAACCGCCCCCAAGTAAGCAGAAAACGTAAAGAGCGGCCCCGGAACTGCCTGGACCACACCGTAGCCCGCCAGAAAAGTATTGTCGTCGATCCATCCTGGGCCAACTACGGCATCCCTTAGCAGCGGCAACACAACATGTCCACCGCCGAACACCAGCGCTCCGCTGCTATAAAAAGCCTGGAACAACGCGGCAACTTGATTGTGCGTAGTGGCCACAAGAATTGCAGGAACGATCAAAAGCGTTGCAAAGACACCAAGACAGGCGAGGCCCTGAAGGCGCGAAATGGAAATGGGAAGAGCCTTCCGTGGCGGCGCACTCGCCTGACGGCACAGAATCAACCCCAGAATTGCGCCAACTGCTATCGCCACTAGCTGGCTCGATGCCAGCCGCGACAACAAGACGATCTCCGCTCCCACCACAGCTATCGTTGCCCTAATCCGGTCCGGTGCAAGTGTTTGCGCCATCCCCCACACCGCTTGCGCCACAATCGCTACCGCGACCAGCTCCAATCCATGCAAAATTCCGGAACCAATCTTCCCCGCAAACAGGCTATGTCCATAAGCAAACGCAAACATAATCATCGCCGAAGGCAACGTGAACGCAGCCCAAGCCGCCAGCGCCCCCAACGGCCCGCCCTTAAGCAGCCCAATCGTGAACCCGACCTGGCTGCTCGCCGGCCCCGGAAGAAACTGGCACAGCCCCACAACATCGGCAAAAGTCTCCTCATCCACCCACTTACGTCGAATGACAAACTCATTCCGGAAGTATCCGAGATGCGCGATAGGACCGCCAAAAGAGTTACATCCAAGCCGCAAAAAGCTCAGAAAAATCACCCAAGCCGGCGTTCTCGCAATCGCGCTTTTAGACTTGTCTGCTGGTTCCATCAAACGAGCTTTCGGGTCAATGGCAGAAAAATTATCGAACGCCAATAATTCACCGCCCTACAAACTGGATTAACCAGGAAGCAAGCACCAAAAAAAAACCACCATTACCCTTACAACCCAGCCTCAATCCTTCACCAAGCGGACATTGTAGCTGAAGGGACGCTCAATCATCTCTTCCACGATCCAGCCTCCCTGTTCACAGAGCGATTGGAATGTCTCGCTCGTTCGCGGCCGCGTGGACACTCGGTTGGCGATTAGCGAAGCCCGTACAGGCTCGCCGTCCCGCGTCACCGTTCCAACGACGACAGCATCGCGTGCGGTTCCGCTGTGAAGCGCTCTTAGGTTCGTGATGATCTCATTGTCCGAACCATACTCAAACAATCCTCCCTCAGACGAGATCCCACACGCCGCATCGCTAGTCTCCAACTCGCAAAGCAACTCTCGCAATCGCGCGGAGTCCGACCATTCATACTCGAAATGGCGGAACCCAATGTTGAGCCCGCGCAGAGGTGACGCCGGCGCGCGCAGCGCCTCAATAGCCCGGCCGCCAAACGCAGGCCCGCTTGCATCCACATCCAATACAGCAACCTCGATTTTCCGCCCAGCCAGCAAGGCCGGGCGCTCCGCTTGAAGATGGATCAACGAATTCCAACTGTCGGACCCCGGTCCACCCCCGATATTCACAAGACATACGGGCCGTCGCGACTCGGCCGCGACGCTGCCCGCGAGGCCATCTGCCAGCAACCGCGCCACATCCTGCAACCGCAGTCTCGTTGTAAACGCCGGAAACGAAGCAGCAATCCTTCGGTCGATCGGGCTGGCACTTTCCCCTAAATTTTCCGCACCCAACTTCAGCAGATACGTGCTCATCCCGTCCAAAAATGTGCCGGCAGCCGCCATAAGCCCCCGCCCCAGCATCGAGCTCTGAAGCGCCTCACGTAGCGCCGCCGGAATCTCGCGATGCTGCCCCGATTCGCGAATGTATTGCTCTGCTAGAGCCGCGAGTTCCGCGTCCGTCGCGCTCACAGCAAACGCCGGGTTAGTCACATCAATAACGGCCAGTTTCATGCCGCCCTCTGTCTTCGCGTAAAGAACGTCCGTCCCCATTTCAAGCCTCCTAATTGGGTCGTCCGCCAAAGTGAGAAAATCTGTCGATATCTAACAAACTCCCTTTACTAATTATATCACATTACCGGGCATTTTTCAAGCAAAACCACAACTCTGGCAGTGATTCCGTAAGGTGCCTTGCGGCGGTTGGCAATCCCGCTGATTCGGAACAAGTTTCGGCATTGAGGGGAGCCGACTAGAGTTGTAACCGGTTTTGGGTG
>Ga0209448_10000063_pt1 | contig 38435 bp, 41 predicted proteins | sample BogFormECP14_OM2_FD_188245 | JGI IMG/M metagenome (GOLD analysis project Ga0209448, IMG submission 188245) | Bog forest soil microbial communities from Calvert Island, British Columbia, Canada - ECP14_OM2 (SPAdes) (version 2) | ecosystem: Environmental > Aquatic > Freshwater > Wetlands > Bog ... | reverse complement strand
AAATTCGGAGAAATCGTCGTGCGTAAAAAGCGCCGAAGTAGTTGTTCGCTTTGCGAGTGTCAAGCAGGATGCCAGTGATGAGAAACCCAGATAGTGCAAAGAAAAGATCGACACCGGCCCACCCAAAGCTAAGCATCGCCTTTATGGATCTTATTGCAATGTTGCAATCTGGAATCACAATATCGAAATGAGCGAACATCACGAAGATGATCGCCAACCCCCGGATTCCATCAAGAGCGCGGATGTTGCGAAAACCTGAGCTCATGTTTCCTGCGTGAGACGCGATTCTGATCACGACTTTCACATCGGTTTTTCTAAGTCGTTGGAAAGATGGAGCGGGAGACGGGGATCGAACCCGTGACATCCAGCTTGGGAAGCTGGCGTTCTACCGCTGAACTACTCCCGCTCAACTTCGTTAGACTACCATTCCGGTCTATACCTGACAACGTTCCGCTGGCAACGCACCCCGCGTTTGCCTTTCTCGCGTACTCTTCGTAAGATTCCCGCTCCGGACTTGTATCCGAATTCATCCCACTTCGCAGGAGCCTCGATGTCTACCGATTCCCTTCCCTCGAAGTTCAATTCGAATTCCAACTCGCGCCGCAACTTCCTTCGCACGGGGGTGACCGCGACTCTGGCCACGGCTGCTTACCCCGCGCTGGGCTCGGCTCGCGTGGTCGAGTCTGCACCTGCGTCTGCCGTCGCGCATTTCGAGAAGGACTTCGAGCTTGACGAGATCACCATCGAAGATGCTCAGAAGAAATTGCAGTCCGGCCAGTATTCCTCCCGCTCTTTGACCGAGAAATATCTGGCGCGCATTCACGAGATCGACAAGGCTGGGCCCATGGTCAACTCCGTCATCGAGATTAATCCCGACGCTCTCCAGATTGCCGACGTGCTCGACCGCGAGCGCAAGGCGAAGGGGCCGCGCGGGCCGCTGCATGGCATTCCCGTCCTGATCAAGGACAACATCGATACTGGCGACCGCATGAATACGACGGCGGGATCGCTGGCGCTACTGGGATCGCGTCCTGCGAACGACGCTTTCGTTGCCGCGCAGTTGCGCAAGGCCGGCGCCGTGATTCTGGGCAAAACCAATCTCAGCGAGTGGGCCAATATTCGCTCCGGTCATTCGACCAGCGGATGGAGCGGCCGCGGTGGGCTTACCCGCAACCCTTATGCTCTCGATCGCAATCCGTGTGGATCAAGCTCTGGAACCGGAGCCGGCGTCTCCGCAAATCTCTGCGTTGCGGGCGTGGGCACGGAAACGGACGGGTCGGTCGTCTGCCCTTCTTCCGCGAACGGTCTGGCAGGGCTTAAGCCCACGGTTGGACTTGTCAGCCGCAGCGGCATCATTCCGATCTCGCACAGCCAGGACACGTCGGGGCCGATGGCTCGTACGGTGCGCGATGTCGCTATTCTGCTCGGCGCCATGGTTGGAGCAGATCCAGAGGACTCCGCGACCGCTGACGGTCAGCGTAAGCAATCCGCTGACTACACGAAATTCCTCGATCCCGCGGGACTCAAGGGCGCGCGCCTGGGAGTGGTGCGCAAATATTTCGGCTTCAACGATGCCGTCGATCAACTTATGGACAAGCTCCTCGACGAGATGAAGCAGGCCGGTGCTGAGATCGTCGATCCCGCCGACATTCCCACCATTGGCAAGTTTGATGACAGCGAACTGACTGTCTTCCTTTACGAACTCAAGGCCGACCTCGCGGCCTATCTGGCTCGCCGCGGCAGTTCTTCGGTGAAGAGTTTGAAGGAGGTGATTGACTTCAACGACCGCAACCGCGACCGGGAAATGCCATATTTCGGGCAGGATATTTTTCTTAAGTCGGAACCGAAGGGTCCGCTCAGCACGAAAGAATATGTCGATGCGCTGGCCTTGAATCACCAACTCAGCCGCGCCGAGGGCATCGACTTTGTCATGGACAAATTCAAACTGGACGCGCTCGTCGCCCCCACGGGAGGCCCAGCATGGCTCACTGACCTGATCAATGGCGACCACGCGACCGGAGGCAGTTCCAGCGCCGCCGCCGTCGCCGGTTATCCGAACATCAACGTGACAGCGGGATTCCTCTGGGGATTACCGGTTGGCATCTCTTTCTTCGGACGCGCCTGGAGCGAGCCTACACTGCTCAAAATCGCCTATTCGTTCGAGCAGTTGACCAAGGCTCGGCAGAAGCCGCGCTTCTTGCCGACGATTGCGATGCCTGCATCGTAACGGGCGAGTGCGAGAAAGAATCTTAACCACCGGGGACACAGAGGAACACAGAGAAAATAACCCTAGCTTCCCACTGTGAACCCCTGTGTCCCCTGTGGTTCAAGCTTTTAGCGAAGCGGCGTTGGGCTCGCGCTCGGTGGCTTTTCGAGACTCGGCTTGTCGGGCGCCGGTTTGTCGGGAATTACAGGAGAGATCGGCGGGAGCTGGGGCCCGCTCGAATCCGGCATCAGCAACGACGGCGAAGCAAACATCGGTTCCTGCAATGAATCCGCGTCCGACTGCGCGTGCGATGGCCGGATTCCCTTGGCTTCTACGATTGACCATCGCCAGTCTTCATCGGCTCCGGGAGTGATCCCGATATTTTCGTGAAACGCGGTAGTACTGAACGGCTTGGACTCGGCTTTCAGGTGATAGAGCAGGGTTACGTCAGAGCGCCGCTCGACGGTGATGGGCGCAAGGCCTTCGGCGGCGGGAATCACACGCGCACGCGCGGCTAGCTCGGCGTTTTCTCCCGGCTTGCGTTCAAGCGTCAGGCCAATGGTGATCTCGCGAATATCCCAGTCTGTTCCGTTGAATACTTCCAGCTGCAGACTTTCATCTTGAATGGAGCCGGGACCGTCGAGTTTGAGCAGTTCGGTGAGCGGCAAGTCTTCGATCAGAATGGGCTTGATCAGCAACGAACTGGCCCGGGCGTTGAAAGAAAGACTGCAGGTGACATCGGGTGACGATACTTTGACGGTGTTGCCGGAAGGGTCAATCGAAAATACGGTCTTGTCTTGTTTGACGGGTCTGGCGTCCCTGGCGTCATCCATGACCTGGGTCATATTGTCGTTATCGATCACCTTGTCGGAGGCCGGGTCGGGTTGCTGTTGAGGCTGCTGCTCCGATTTGTTCTTGCGCAGGCTGCGTGCCAGGTCGCCCAGCGAGGGTGCATCGTCCTGCGCCACCGCGGCCAGCGGCAGCGTAGCCAAGAGCATGGCGACGGGCGCAATGAATCGCAAGCTGGGGAATCTAAATCGCATGATTTCGGTGGCTGAGGTGCGCGCTAAAGTGTGCGGGCGCGCTCAGCCGGTCCACAGACAAAGTTTAGGCGAGATGGAACAGAAAAGAAGTTACCGCAAGGACACGTTGGTACTAGCACTTCCAGAATTGGCACAGGAAAGATGGGAATGGGGCATGGACGCGCTCAGATCGAAGCGTCGCGCAACGGGGCGCGTCCATGCCCCTTTCACCAACGGTGCTTACAGCAGGCCAGAGGTACGGAAACGGGTGATCGGATCGGTTACCTGCATTGGTTGACGCTTAAAAACCCAGCGCGCCACCGCAATCCCCAATGCCGCATAACACAGATGCCAGATTTTCATAAATCGCTCCCCACGCCGGACCCTATACAGGGGGAGAGACTACGAAGGTCCCGTCGTGAACTAACGCTACCCCTGCTGTATCGGCAGGTCTAGCCCACGAAGGTGCTATCAAATCGAGCGAAAGTACCAGCAGGTAACCAATGCGAGGTAACCACGCAGAGGAGGGTATCGTCAGTGGAGACGGGGCTTGCCCCGTCTCCGCCAACGTCTCCGGTGCTGCCGGAGACGCGGCAAGCCGCGTCTCTACTCGGAATTTTCGATCCAACCGCCGCCGACGACGATGTCGCCATCGTAGAAAACGGCAGCCTGGCCGGGGGTGAGCGCGCGCTGCGGCTCGTCGAAGGTAACTCGAACCTCGTCAGGCCCGGCGGACTCAATGACGGCCGGCGCGGGTTGATGCTTATGGCGTATCTTCACCGCGACCCGCATGGGCTCGCGCAGCTCGGACGTTGAAATCAGGTTCACACGGTGAGCGCGGAGCGTACGCGAGTAAAGTTCTTCATCCTTGCCGACCACCACTTGCCGCGTGTCATTCTTGATTTGAATCACGTACAGCGGCGAGCCGGTGGCTACACCGAGTCCCTTGCGCTGGCCGACCGTGAAGTTGTGAACCCCGGCGTGCTCGCCGATTACCTTGCCGTCGGTCGTGACCATCTCGCCGCCAACGTCGGCCGGTATATCGCCCTGCTCTGTAAGATAGGCTTCGAGAAAGCGCTTGTAGTCACCGCCGGGGACGAAGCAGATTTCCTGCGAGTCGGGTTTTTCGGCGATTACGAGATGGTGCTGGCGGGCGAGTTCGCGCACCTCGGGCTTGGTCATGCCGCCGAGTGGAAACAGCGTGCGGCTCAACTGCTCCTGGGTAAGGCCGAAGAGGAAGTACGTCTGGTCTTTGGACTTGTCCGCCGGACGCTTCAGCAGCCAGCGGCCACTCTGCTCGTCAAAGACCACCTGGGCGTAATGGCCGGTGGCAATCTTGTCGGCGCCAATCTGCTGTGCCACAATAAGAAGCTGGTCGAACTTCAAGTGATTGTTGCAGAGACTGCAAGGGATCGGCGTACGCCCGGCAAGATACTCCTCGACGAACGGACGCACCACATCGCGCTCGAAACGCTCTTCGTGATTGACCACGTAGTAAGGGATGCCCAGGGTCTCGGCCACACGTCGCGCATCGTAGACGTCGTCGATCGAACAGCATCGTCCCTGGACGGATTCGGGCATGCCTTCGTGTCCGGCGAGACGGCGCTGGTTCCAGAGCTGCATGGTCAGGCCGATGACGTTGCGGCCATCGGCACGCAGCATGGCCGCAACGGTTGAGGAGTCGACTCCTCCCGACATGGCGACGGCGATGGTGTCAGAATTCAGCATCTGGCTCCGAACATCTGGCTCCTTGCCAACGGCCGAGCTTCTCTCGGCTGGCACGAAGGCGTCCCGCCCCTACGTGGTTCTTGCGGGCACTTTGTTCCACACGGGCGACAGCTCTCGCAACCGAGCGACCGTCGTCGCGACCAGGCCCAGTGCGAAGTCTACATCCTCGGGCGCATTTTGTTTGCCAAAACTGAAGCGAATGCTGGCCTTCGCGCGGTCGCGAGTCAGCCCCATGGCGGTCAGCACGTGCGACGGTTCGATGGCTCCGGAGGAGCACGCTGCGCCGGTCGAAACGGCCAGTCCCTTCAAATCGAGCGCGATGATCAGCGCCTCGCCGTCGATGCCATCGAAATAAATGTTGGTCGTATTCGGTACGCGCGGTGCACGTTCGCCGTTTAAATCCGCGCCGTTTAAACCGGTGGCTTCGATCTCGAGCAGTTCCCTTTCCAACCTGTCGCGCGCGGCCGCCATCCCTTGGTCGTCGCCGCGTTCGAAGCCCGCAATCGCCAGTTCGGCTGCCTTGCCTAAACCCACAATGCCCGGAACGTTCTCCGTCCCGGCACGACGCGAGCGTTCATGGCTCCCGCCATAAAGCAGGGGCTCAAGCTGAGTTCCCTTGCGGACGTAAAGCGCGCCTACGCCCTGCGGCCCGTGCAGCTTGTGGCCAGAGATGGCGAGCAGGTCGCACCCGACTTTGTTGACATCGATCACGGCCTTCCCCGCCCCTTGCACGGCGTCGGTGTGAAAGTAAATGTCAGCTTCGGCGCCAATCCTGCCAATCTCTGCGACGGGCTGCACCACGCCGGTTTCGTTGTTGGCGAACATGATGGCGATCAGCCTCGTATTCGGTCGGATCGCGCGCTTCACATCGGCCGGATCGACCAGTCCTCGGCCATCCACGGGAATGCAAGTGACTTCGCATCCCTTGGCTTCCAGATGCTTGCAGGCATTGAGTACGGCGTGATGCTCGATGGTCGAGGTGATGACATGGTCGCCCGCGCGCGCCAAACCAAATATCGCCAGATTGTCGGCTTCCGTGCCACCGCTGGTAAACACGATCTCAGAGGCGCGGCAGCCAAGCAGGGCGGCCACCGATTCGCGCGCCCGCTCGACGGCGGCCCGCGTTTCCTGCCCATGATGATGAATGGAGGACGCGTTGCCGAAGCGCTCGCCAAAGTAAGGCCGCATGGCCTCCAGCACCTCGGGGAGCACCGGGGTGGTCGCGTTGTTATCGAGATAGACCCGCCGCATCATGCCGCTTCTATTGTACCGATGTTGTCGCGATGGCCGTAAGTAGAGACGGGGCTTGCCCTGTCTCGGCGGGCGCTATTTCCGGATGCGCTCCTGGCAGACGCGGCAAGACGCGTCTCTACCGGAGGTCTGGTGGCTGAAAATCAGTGGCCCTGGGCCATCTGCGGCGTGCGCTCCCCCAGGGTGAAATTCACCTCTGCGGCTTCACGGGGATTGACCTTGACCTGTTTGCTCCAGATCACGGGCTCGGAGAAAACGGGGCGCTTGACGCGCACCTGGGTCGCAATATCATAGAGCGCGTTCTCGCCGACCACCCTCCATCCCTCATGCCAGGCAACGATTTCGTACTCACCCGGAGGAACCTGGGTGAGTTCGAAGCTGCCGTACTGATCGGTCACCGCATAATAGGGATGCTTCGCCACGATCATCTCGCCATTCATCCAAACATGTACGTTGCAACGCATGCTGACCGCGCCTTCGCGGGTCATGGGACGTGTGATCTCCTGCCCCTCAAGAACAAAGGGGAGGTTGTAATCGGCGCTGCCCGTCATCTGCACGGTGTGCAGCAAGGGATCGCTATCCCTGACGGTCAAAATCGCCTGCACCGGCACCAGCAGGACGTGCGGTTCGTAGCGGCAGTTCTTTTGATTGAGGTGTCGGCGCGACTCCGGCAAATCCATCGCCTTTCCGCGGGTGATGTTCCTCAGAAACACGACCGTGTTGGCCACACCACCGTTCGGCGCGACCAGCAGGCGCTCAAGGTCACGGTGCTTCTGACCGAGCGGGTCGCAGACCTGCGGATCTTTGTTGATTTCGGAGGCCGTCAGGTGAGGCAAGCTGCCCTGCCACGTCACGGTTCCCCGGATCGTTCCCCCGTCCTGGACGGACACAACCTCATAACCTGCCTGTGCGGCAGATAGTTCCGGTGCAAAGGCTATCGCGAGCACTGCGAGCAATCGAAATGGGGATCTCATATACACCACCTCAGAAAAGGCGTCTTCGGGGGAGAGTGCCCGGTTACAGCACAGGTGGGAAAAACACAACCACAGCGGGAGGGATTGCCAAGTGGCTTCGAAACGTTGCTGACCTCGCGGTTCCCACGTGACCGCGTTTCATCATCGTGACTTTAGGGCATGCTCCAAGGTCCCGCAAGTAACGACGGGACAACCACGAATGGGCCATAGCGTGGCCCCTCTTTCATGCATTGCACCGGCGACCGTTTCCCAGCGCGCGCCTTGGCCTGGAAGCGTCTACGGCGTAAACTAAACAGTTTGCCGTTGGCCGACGTGAGACGCGTGCCTCCGGCAGAATTCCCAGAACGTTTCGGAGAAATTCATGAAGACAAAACTGCTGCTTTTCGGCCTCATCCTCATCCTTATCCTGGCCTTCGCGCCGCCCCTGGCGCTCGCCGACGAGGGTATGTGGCTGTACAACGCCTTCCCCAAGGATCGTGTGCAGAAGGAATACGGCTTTCTGCCGACAAAGGAGTGGCTCGACCATCTCCGTCTGTCGTCGGTGCGTTTTAACAACGGAGGCTCAGGATCGTTCGTGTCGGCCGACGGCCTGGCGTTCACCAATCATCACGTGGGCGCCGACTGCATCGAAAAACTCAGCACTGCGGGTGTCGATTACCTGAAGACCGGTTTTTACGCCAAGACCCAGGCGGAGGAAGGCAAATGTCCCGACCTGGAGCTGAACGTGCTCGTCAGTATCGACGACGTCACCGCAAAGGTGAAAGCCGCTGCCCCGGCAACCATGTCCACTGCCGACGCTGGCCGGGCACAACGCTCCGCCATGAGCGCCATCGAAAAAGACTGCGCGACCTCGACCGGCCTGCGCTGCGACGTGGTCACGCTCTACTCCGGCGAAGTCTACAACCTCTACAAATACAAGAAGTACACCGATGTGCGTCTGGTGTTTTCCCCGGAATTCGATGCCGCATTTTTCGGTGGCGATCCCGACAACTTCACCTTCCCGCGCTATGACCTGGACATCACTTTCTTCCGCGTTTATGAGAACGGCAAGCCCGTCCATCTCGACAACTACCTGCAATGGTCCAAAGTCGGAGTCAAAGATGGTGATCTGATTTTCGTTTCCGGCAACCCCGGCGGCACGGATCGCCTGAAAACGGTGGCGGAATGGCAGTTTCTGAAGAACGTGGACTATCCCTCGCGCCTCGCCACCTACAAGCGCCGGATCGATATGCTCCAGACCTTTAGCGCGCAGTCGGCGGAAAATGCGCGCATTGCGCAGGAAGACATCTTCGGGTTGCAGAACTCACAGAAGGCGATCAAGGGCATGTATGAAGGACTGCAGGATATGGCCGTGATGGCGAAGATGAACACCGCGGAGCACGAGCGGGAAAAGGCATATATGGACAAGCACCCGGGCGAGCCCAATCCCTGGGAAGCAATTTCCAACGCCATGAAGATTAACCGGGAAATCTATGACTCGCTTAGCTACATCGAGCGCAGGCGCGGGTTCAATTCGGACCTGGCAGGATACGCTCGGATTCTGGTTCGCGCCGCGGAGGAAAAGTCGAAGCCGAACGGCGACCGCCTGCGTGAGTATCGGGATTCTGCCCTGCCCTCGCTGGAGCAGCAACTGTTCAGCGCCGCTCCCATTTACAAGAATCTTGAAAGCGCGACTTTGACCCTTTCCCTGGCCATGATGCAGGAAGCGCTCGGGCCCGAAGACACTGCGGTGAAGATAGCGCTGAGCGGCAAGTCTCCCGAAGCGGCTGCCAAGGCGGTGATCGCCGGCACCAAGCTGGACGATGTAACGGTCCGCAAGCAGCTCTATGCAGGCGGGAAGGCAGCGGTGGATGCGAGTACGGATCCATTGATCGTCCTGATGCGCAGCGTTGATCCCGAGGCGCGAGCGATCCGCAAGCGCTTCGACGATGAGGTCGATGCGGTGGTGCGTCGCGATGGCGCCACCATCGCTCGCGCGCGCTTTGCCCAGACCGGCTTCACCCAGCCTCCAGATGCGACCTTCACCTTGCGCCTCAGTTATGGCACGGTGAAGGGTTACGAGGAGAACGGAAAGAAGATTCCTTACTACACCACGTTCAGCGGCGCCTTCCAGCATGCCGAGGAGCACGGTAACAAGTCTCCTTACAATCTGGCGGCCAGCTGGCCGAAAATGAAGTTGAAACTCAATCTTGAGACGCCACTGAATTATGTTTCCACTGCCGACATCATCGGCGGCAACTCGGGCAGTCCGACCGTAAACAAGGCAGGCGAAGTGGTCGGAATCATTTTCGACGGAAATATTCAGTCGCTGGTTTTGGATTTCTACTACGAGGATCGCCAATCGCGGGCCGTAAGCGTGGATTCACGCGGCATTATCGAAGCGCTTCGCAACATTTACGGCGCCGACGCTCTGGTTAACGAGTTGACTGGGACGAAGGCAGCCAAGGCGGCGGGCGAATAGAACCTTAACGCCGCCGCTTCGCCATGGGACCGCAAATCCTTACCACAGAGGACACAGGGAACACCCTCTGGCCTTCCCCCGTGGACCTCTGTGCCCCCTGTGGTGAAGCCTCTTCTCGACTAATCCACGGCTATTCCGGCCAGAGCGAGGCCGCCGTCTTGCTCAAAATCTGCTCGCGCATCTGTTCGCTGATAGGCAGCGCCTTAAATTCCGCAAGATTCTGCCCGACGTCGGGAACGTCCGGACCCGGCCAGTCGGTGCCAAACAGCGTCTTGTGCGCGATCTCATCGAGTCGCGGAAAATATTTCAGCAGTGTTTTCGGAGGAATGCCGCTGATGTCGAGATAGACGTTCGGGTGCCGGCGGATAAGAAAAAACGCGGTATGCATCCAGAGCGGGCGGCCGCCGTGCGCCAGCAGGATTTTGAGCTTGGGGAAATCGACCGCGACGTCGTCGACGTAGATCGGGTCACCGTATTTATTGCGTGCTCCGGGAAAAATCGACGTTCCGGTATGGAACATGACCGGGATCCCGTTCGCTTCAGCCGCCCGGTAGATGACTTCCAGTTCCGTCACTCCGTTTAGATAATCGTTCGGAAATAGAAGTTGATGCGGCGGGTGGATCTTGATCATGCGCAGGCCCAGGCGCAGGATGTGCTCGACATCCGCCATGATGTTGGTAGTGTGCCGCGGATGCAGGCTGCCACAGGAGATCAGGCGCTTGGGATCGTACTTGGTGTAGTCGGCGACGAATTGATTGACCTCGGGGGTAAAGCCGATCACTTCTGGCGCCACATAGTTAATCAGTGCGGCGCGGTCCACGCCGCACCGGTCCAGATATTTCAAGAAGGCCTTGGGGGAGCGGCAATATTCCACGATCTCGTCGAAATTGGCGCGCTTGCGCTTCATCAGTTCCAGCGCATGCGGCTTGAACAGTTCGATGGGATCGATGTGGATATGGCAGTCGGTGATCATGGCCCAGTTGCCAGTTGCCATTTGCCGATTCGGCTAGACCTGGTCTCACAACTCGACTTGATCTTCATAAAGGTTTTGGGAAGCGCACGGCTTTAGGGGTGCGGAAAAACTCACGAATGCGCGGATCACCGTGGAAGAGGGGCCCTTCAGGGCCGCGTAAGTCCCGTGAAATCAGCGCGGGCTTCAGCCCTGGTGGTCGCCCTTTCTCGACCGATTGCGTTTTTCCGCAGCCTCTTTAGCCGTGCCGCTCAACACCACAAAAAATACGGGCTTTAGCCCCTGAGGGCCAGACGTCGTGCCCTTCAGTACAACGGCACTTTCGGATCCACCGTCCGCGCCCAGCCGTCGATCCCGCCGCGCATGGATTGAACTTTTTCGTATCCCTGCTGGCGGAGCCAGTTGGTGACCGACAGCGAGCGCACTCCATGATGGCACATGACCACGATGTAATCGTCGGGATCGAGTTCCTGGTGAGCGCGGGTCGGGATGTCCCCCATCGGAATGTGTTTTGCCCCTTCGATGCTGGAGGCTTCGTATTCCCAGGGCTCGCGAACATCGAGCAGCGTAAATGTTTCTCCACGCTGCTGCAGTGACTTGACCTGTCCGGGAGAAATTTCGAAGTCCATAGCTTAATTTTAGCCGTAGCAGCGGGGGCTTGCCCCGTCTCACTCGCCGCAAGACGCCGCAAACCGCGTCTCTACTCCAATCAGACTTTATTCCTGCGAAGCTCGGGTTCACTTCGCAGCGTTGTCAGACTCACCAGCGCGGCCACCGCCCAGAGCGCTCCGGTTCCAATTCGCGCGGTACGCATATCGGCGGACGGAATGTTGCGCCACAGCGTCAACCCGCAACCGACCACAAAATTGATGACCAGCATGCCGAAAAATACGCGCTCGCGCAGACAGCGCGTGTCGACCGCCAGGCCGGCCAGCAAAATGATCCACACGATGTAGGTCACGGCGGTCCAGGCGTCGTGCGGCCATTCATACTGGTTGTGAGTGACGTGGCCAAAGGAAATCCACGCGAAGTAAGCGCAGCCGAGGAATCCGGCCACGCCCCACAATGGCGTGCGACACATCAGGTGGCCGGAGGCGTAGGAAAGCCTCGTCCCGGTCTTCGCCCCGATCTCTGCTCCGGCATCGGCCCCGACCTCTGCCCCGACCTCAGCCTTCGCGCTCTCTATTTGCCTATCCATTTCGGTGGCCGCTTCTCAAGGAAGGCAATGATACCCTCGCGCGCGTCCGCGGTCGAGATGAGTTCTTCGAGATAAATCTTCTCGGCCCGCGCCAGCCCTTTGTCAAAGTGGATTGCATCCCACGCGTAGATGGCTTTCTTGGCGTGGGCGAGCGCGGTCGGGCTGAGGGCGTGGAGTTCAGCCAGCGTCCGCTCGACAACCGACTCAAGCTCCTCCGCTGCCACGGATCGGTTCGCCAAACCCATCGCGGCGGCTTCGTCGCCGGAGAACTGGCGTCCTGTGAGGATGAGCTCGGCGGCACGCTTCTGACCGATGAGCGGGGCCAGCGCCACCGTCGCTACCGGCGGATAACATGCCAGCTTGATTTCAGGAAATCCCCACGTGGCCTCGCTGGCGGTGTAAACCATGTCGCAGACGGCGGCTAGTTCCGCGCCTCCGCCGAGGCAAGTGCCGCGGACGGCGGCAATGGTTACTTTCCGCGAGGCCACAATCGCGCGGATCACCGCGTGAAAATGCGCGAGCATTTCGTGAATCTGTTCGGGGAGGTGGGCTTTGATATCCACACCAGCCGAAAAAGCATGCCCGTCGCCTTCGAAGACGATGACGGAGACATCGCTCCGCGATTCGAGTTCCGAAAGCGTCTGCTGAAGTTCGCGCGCCATGTGCAGGTCGATGACGTTTAGGGGCGAGTTGATCAGCTTGATGCGCGCGACGGACGCCGCGACTTTTGCTTCGACTCGAGTTGTGGCGGCGGTGGCCATCGTCGGCGGTGGTTCTTGCGGCTCGCGTAGGGACAGCCGCTCTCGGCTGTCCAGTTCCTCGCTAAATGTTGATCGCCGATTTGCGCGGCTCGGCAATCGTCGACAGCGGATCGCGCGCTCCCTCTTTCTCTTTGATCCACTTCTTTTCGTTGCGGATGATGTCGAGCAGCAGCTCTTTATCTTTCGCGCTAGGCAGATTCTCTTCACGATGTTGCTCGTAGCTGCGGTCGTCTAACGGCTCGCCGGTTTCGCAGTGGTACTTCTGCCCTGCCCATCGTCCAATGTTGCGGTTGAAGTGGATGTCGGGCGTGTAGAACTTCTTCTCGCCTGGCTTCAGGAACGTGTTCAACTTTTCCACCAACCCCGCAACTTCCTGCCGATAGAGATGTCGGCTGTAGTCGTTCAAATCATCCAGGTCGGCGGTTTTATCGTTCTGCAGTTCGTCGTACCGGCCCTTGATTCCCCACACGTAGGCCCAGTGCGCCGAGGAAGAATGGTCGGTGCCGAAAAGGTCGAACGAACTTGAGATCCACTTGTTCAGATATTTCTGCAGAAGCCATTGCGGGATCACGCCCGCTTCGACTACGCGGCGCAGTCCATCATGACCAGTGCCCATGTGGAAAGCTTCCTCGCGCAGCATGTAAGAGGTTGAGCGTCCCAGAGGCGCGAACGACGAATACTTCAGCATCTGCAACTGGAACTTGCCGTCGCGATCCACGAAGTCTGTGTAGGTGAAAAAGTCGAGCCAGTTATCGACGTCGACGTTGAAAGTGCCCAGCAGGCGCTTGTTCTCAAATGCCCGTCGCTCCAGCATTTTCTGCGCTTCCACCTTGCCTGACGACCCGAAGAAGTCGATGAGCAGCGCGCACATCTGCCAGCCGTGGCGCATCTCTTCGATCATGACGCGAGTGATCGCGCGGCGGTCATATTCCGTCGGAGCGGTTGCAAACAGGTTGCGCTGCTGTTCCACGCTGGCAAATTCGGTGTCGCCCTGGTAGACGATCATGTTCATGAGCGCATCCCGCATCTGCTGCGTGGGAACCTGGCGCAGGTTTTCCCACTTGTTGCGGCCTTTGTAAGAACCGAACTGGATCTCCTCGGTCTCGATCGCCCCGTAGAGCGTATCGAAGTGGAAGGCCTCGACGTCGTCTTTGTCGACGCCGACTTCCTTGCGCCATTCGTTGAACAGACCGACCCAGTCGCTGAAGTTTCCGATTTTCGCTACTTTGCCTGGCATAGAACCTCAAATCCTTACCACAGGAGCACAGAGGATCAAAGAGAACACCCCTGTGGCGTTTCTCCTGTGAACCTCCGTGCTCCCTGTGGTTAAAGCTCTTGCTCTTTACTTTGCCGTAAACACAGCCGGACGCTTCTCCACATAGGCGGCCAAACCTTCTTTGGCATCGTCGCTCTGGAACAGGATCTGCTGGTTCTCGCGTTCGACGGCCAACGCCGATTCCATCGGAATCTCCCATCCCGTCTGCACGGCGCGCTTGATGCGTCCCACAGCCTTGGCGGCCTTGTTCGGCGGCGTGAACTGACGCGCATACTCCATGATGTTGTCCATGAAGCCATCGCGCTCGAAGACATCGTTCACAATGCCGAACTCCTGCGCTTCCTCGAATGAGAACGTGTTGCCCGTGATCATCAGCTCGATCGCTTTGCTCTTCCCTACCAGGCGCGACAGGCGCTGCGTTCCGCCGGTGCCGGGAAGCACGCCGAGATTCACTTCGGGCAGGCCGATCTTGCCCGCATCTTTGCGCGCAATTCGCAGGTCGGCAGCCATGGCGATCTCCAGCCCTCCGCCGACGCAGTGGCCGTTGATCGCGGCAATCACAAGTTTCGGCGTGTGCTCCAGCCGCAGCAGCGTTTCATTGGCGTGCAGGCAGAAGTAGTACTTGAATGTGGGATCGACCGAGGCCAGCATCTTGATGTTGGCGCCAGCGGAGAAAAACTTATCGCCTACGCCGGTGAGCACGATCACGTGCACATCGTTATCCATGCGCGCCTTGAGGATGGCCTCGTCGAGCTGGCGGTTCATTTCGTAGGTATAGGTATTCGCCGGAGGATCGTTCAATTCGATCACGGCCACGCCGGCGTCGGTGCGATAGTTGATGAGTTGCCTCGTGGTTTCGCCTGCAGCCGGCTGCGTGGTAGTCGCCATAATTTGCTCCTTAGTTAATTCCGAGTTGATTGATTCGCCCTGCAAAGTTCCTTAGCTCTTGATCCCTTCCATCAACTTCTCGATCTCCGCCTTCTGCTCGCCGCTCAGCGGCAGGAACGGCAGCCGTGACGGGCCTCCAAAGTAGCCGTTCACGTCCATGGAATGCTTCACGCCCGGGATGCCGAGTTCACCGACCACGCGTAGCGAAGCGAGTTTCACGCGCTCTTGTTTCTCCCGGGCGAGAGCCGTGTCTCCTTCTTTAAGCGCGGCGCAGATTTCGTAACATGCCATGGGCGCCGGACAGGCGAAGGCGAGAATCGCACCCACCGCTCCCAGTCCAAGCGATGGTTCAAGCTGGTGAGCGGCGCCGACCATCACCTGAAAGCCGACTTCCTTCTGCCGCGTCTTCAATTTTCCTACCACGGTTACCGCGGATGACGAAGGCTTGGTGGCGTTGCCGTCGTCTGCATGGACGGACGACGACGCCCGTCTCTCCACCGATTCGGGGGTGCCCGCCAGCGAAGCTACGCTTACCAGTTCCCTGCTCTGCTTTTCACTTTCGGCAGCGGCGGCCTTAAGCATGCGCGGCGTCACGGCTTCGAACGTTTCTGTCACTGTGACTTGTCTCTTCACCTGGCGCGTTCCCTCGACCATAGCTTTCACTTTGTCGAGGTTGCCACTCGATTCCTTGATGGCGACGATGTTGGGATGGCCAGAGAGTTCGACCACGATTTCAGAGGGGATGTCGTATCCGGTGGCCTGCGGGAAGTTGTAGATGATGATCGGGAGCGCTGACCGGTCGGCGACGGTGCGATAAAAAGCAAGCAGGTTCGCCGGCAACATCTGCTTCTTGTAGTAGTGCGGAGTGCGCACCATGGCGGCGTCGTAGCCGAGCTCAGCGGCGTAATCGGTGAGGCGCAGGGTTTCATGCGCGGACTCGATGCCGGTACCTGCGATCATGACTTTGTTGGGCCCGGCGGCGGCGAGCGCCGTCTTCAGCACATCGCGGCGTTCCTGATCAGAGAGCAGGATGGCCTCGCCAGTTGAGCCGAGCACTACAATGCCGGCAACCGGCGTGCGCGAGTAGCGCTCCACGTTCGATTCAATCTTCTTGTAATAGACCTCGCCATCCGGATAGAAGGGCGTTGAGATGGGCGGAAAGATTCCGGATAAAAGCATGATAGGCTCCAGTCGTTAATGTTGGTCGTTGGTCGTTCGGCCTTGCTGCCGCCATTCAATTATGGAGTCTGGGTTGAGAGTTTGTCACCTTGACGTCAAGCCGAAAAACCTACTCGCAGGCGGGCAAGTTCTTATTGGGGTCGACTTCGTGGCGATACTGGTCTTCGGTCCCGACAAAGAAGCGGGCAAACGGAGTCGAAGTGGGCTCGTCGACCATAGTCTCAACTTGCCAGATCATGCCGCCCTTGCAAACGCCGGCGTTCGAGAGCGGAGTGCGGCGATCGTCAGAATAAGAGTAGTAGAAAAAATCGTCGCTGCCGTGACCAGCCAGCGGGTCGGAGGACGTTTGCAGCGTCCCCTGCGCATTCAGCTTGAGCAGAAGGCGGCCGTCTTCCATCGACAACGGCGGCGCACCTTTCTGGCGAAAATTAATGCGCGCCCAGCCGCTGAACCCGGCGGGAATCAGGAAGCGTTCCGGCGGCCGGCGATGGAAAACAAGGTCGAAGGCCTCCGGACCGAGCACAACAGCGGCGATGAATAGCGGAATGCCAAGCACGGCGACGAGCACGAATGGGGCTTTGGTCACACTCATACCAGGCTAGCCACGCGACGTTACTTGGTAGCGGCTCTCTCCGCGTGCAACGCCTGCAGGGCTTGCACGCGTACTTCTCCGCGCTGCAGGGCGGCGATACCTTCCGCGGCGGCCCGGGCGGCGGAGAGCGTGGTGATGGTCGTGATGTGGCCAGTGACGGCGGCGCGGCGGATGGCTTTCTCATCGAAGTACGGATCGGGGCCGTGCGGCGTATTGACGATCAACTGAATGCGATCGGCCTTGATCAGGTCAACCGCATTGGGTCGGCCTTCCTTCACCTTGTAGACGCGCTCCACCGCCAAGCCAGATTCTTCCAGGACGTCCGCTGTGCCATGCGTGGCTACTAGTTTGAATCCCATGTCGACAAAGCGATGCGCGACGTCGACCATCTGCGGCTTGTCGTGATCGGTGACGCTGATGAACACCGTACCCTTGGTCGGCAGTTTCTGGCCGGCGGCGATTTGGGCCTTGGCGAACGCTTCGCCGAAATTGTCGGCGATGCCCATGACTTCTCCGGTGGAGCGCATTTCGGGGCCCAGAACCGTATCGACACCGGGGAATTTCGACCAGGGAAAGACTGGCGACTTCACGTAGAAGCAGCGGCCAGTATCGAGATCGGTGCCGCGCTCTACGTACTCCGGCAGGAACTCGCGCAGCTTGCGACCGGTCATCAGGCGCGCGGCAATCTTGGCCATGGGCACGCCGGTCGCTTTGGAAACGAAGGGAACGGTGCGCGAGGCGCGCGGGTTCACTTCGAGCACGTAGACTTTTGCTTCGTGGTGCGCGTCACTCTTTGGATCGGTGCCCTTCGCACCGTTCCCGCGCGGGATCGCGAACTGGACATTCATCAGGCCGATCACTTTGAGCGCGCGCGCCAATTTGAAAGTGTATTCGCGCATGCGCGTGAGCAGCGGCGCGGGGATATCGACCGCGGGCAGCACGCAGGAAGAGTCGCCCGAATGGATGCCGGCTTCCTCGATGTGCTGCATGATGCCGCCGATCACCACGTCCTCGCCGTCGGAGAGCGCGTCCACATCGACTTCAATCGCGTCTTCCAGAAATTTATCGATGAGGATGGGACGGTCTTGCGAATACTCGACGGCCTGTTTCATGTACTGCTGAATCGTGTCTTCGTCGTAGGCGATGACCATTGCTCGCCCTCCGAGGACATACGACGGACGCACCAACACCGGGAATCCAATCTTCTTCGCCGCTTCTACCGCCTCGTCTACCGACGCGACCATGGCTCCGGGAGCTTGCGGGATGTCGAGTTCCTCCAGGAGTTTTCCAAAGCGTTTACGGTCTTCGGCCAGATCAATACATTCAGGCGTGGTGCCGATAATGTTGACGCCCGCCGCCTTGAGCGGCAGAGAAAGATTCAGTGGCGTCTGCCCGCCAAACTGCACAATCACGCCGACCGGAGCGCCTCCCGATGCTTCGTGCTCGCAAACGGCGAACACATCTTCGAGCGTGAGCGGCTCGAAGTAGAGGCGGTCGCTGGTGTCGTAGTCGGTCGAAACCGTCTCGGGATTGCAGTTGATCATGATGGTTTCGTAGCCATCTTCGCGCAACGCGTAGCTGGCGTGGCAGCAGCAGTAATCAAATTCAATTCCCTGCCCGATGCGGTTGGGACCGGAACCGAGGATGACAACTTTCTTCTTCGCAGTGGGCGTCGCCTCGTCTTCTTCTTCGTAGGTCGAGTAGAGATAAGGCGTGTAACTCTCGAACTCCGCGGCGCAGGTATCCACGCGCTTGTACACCGGCTTCAGGCGGTGCTTCTTGCGGAAGTGACGAACTTGCTCCTGGCCGCCTTTGCCGTCCAGACGCCAGGTTCCCGCGAGGCGCCCATCGGAGAATCCCATGCGCTTAGCTTCGCGCAGCACTTCGGTCGGGATCGATTCCATGGGATGCTTTTCCAGCTCCAGCTGCATGTCGTTAATTTCCTTGAGCTGGTAAAGGAACCACGGATCGATCGAGGTCATCTTCGCGATCTGCTTGATGGGAAAGCCCTGCCGAAGCGCATACTGCACATAGGTCAGACGCTCGGGATGCGGCGTAACCAGGCGCTGGGTAAGGATTTTCGGTTCAATCTGTTGCGAGCCGACACGTTTGCCGGTGTCGAGCGAGCGAATTCCCTTCTGCAGCGCTTCTTTAAAGGTACGGCCGATGGCCATCACTTCGCCGACTGATTTCATTTGCGGTCCCAGCGACTCGTCGGCGCCCGGAAACTTTTCAAACTGCCACTTCGGAATCTTGACGACGACGTAATCGAGCGTAGGCTCGAAGCAGGCCGGAGTCTTGCGCGTGATGTCGTTAGGAATCTCGTCAAGCGTATAGCCGACGGCAAGCTTCGCGGCAATTTTCGCAATCGGGAATCCGGTCGCCTTCGACGCGAGCGCAGAAGAGCGCGAGACGCGTGGGTTCATCTCGATCACCACCATGCGCCCGGTGGAAGGATTCACGCCGAACTGAATATTCGATCCTCCGGTCTCGACGCCGATCTCACGAATCACGGCAATCGAGGCATCGCGCATCACCTGGTACTCGCGGTCGGTGAGCGTCTGCGCGGGGGCGACGGTGATGGAGTCGCCGGTGTGCACGCCCATCGGGTCGAAGTTCTCGATTGAGCAAATAATGATGACGTTGTCTTTGGTGTCGCGCATCACCTCGAGTTCGTATTCTTTCCATCCGAGAACGGATTCTTCGATCAGGCACTCATGCGCAGGCGAGAGGTCGAGGCCACGGGCGAGCACTTCCATCAACTCTTCGCGGTTATAGGCAATGCCTCCGCCGGTGCCACCGAGCGTGAACGAGGGGCGAATGATGACCGGGAAACCGATTTTGCCTGCGAACTCGATGCCGTCTTTCAGGTTGCTGACAAGCGCCGATTTCGGCACGTCGAGCCCGATGCGCTGCATGGCGTCTTTGAAGAACAGACGGTCTTCGGCCTTCTTGATGGCGCTGATCTGCGCGCCAATCAGACTAACGTTGTACTTTTCGAGCACGCCGCCGTCCGCCAGTTCGATGGCGAGATTGAGCGCCGTCTGTCCGCCGACGGTAGGCAGAACGGCAAAGCCCGCGCTGGGCGACATCTCGCGCTCGACGCGAATGATCTCTTCAAGATATTCGCGGGTGAGCGGCTCGATGTAAGTGCGGTCGGCCGATTCGGGATCGGTCATGATGGTGGCCGGGTTCGAGTTGGCCAGCACGACCTCAAAGCCCTCCGACTTAAGCGCCTTGCAGGCTTGGGTGCCGGAGTAGTCGAACTCCGCCGACTGGCCGATGACGATCGGGCCGGAGCCGAGGATCAGGATCTTCGAGATGTCAGTTCGTTTTGGCATTATGCGATCTTGGCCTTGCTTTGAAGGGCTGCGACTTTCTTACCATTTTCATCATTCTTAGGATTGTCATCCCGAACGAAGTGAGGGATCTGCAGTTTTGTCAGCTCGCCCCAGCCCTCCGCCAGGTCTTGCCATGCCGGATTCATAGTCCTGATCAGAGCCAAGCGCTTGGCCCGCGTCCAGGCTTTGATTTGTTTCTCACGAGCGAGCGCGTTGTTCACGTACTTGAACGTCTCGTAATAGACCAATCGGTTAATGTGGTATTTCTTTGTGAAGCCTTCAATTTCGCCTGCCTTGTGCTGCAGCGCGCGGTGGTAAATGTCTCCAGTCACGCCGGTGTAGAGCGTCAGCGAGCGGCTCGCCATGATGTAGACGTAATAGCGTTTCTCTTCTCGCATGCTTTCAATCCTTCGCTGCGCACGCTTATTCGGTCGCGAGCGTCGCGGCACTGCCCAACTGCAGATCCCTCGCTTCGCTCGGGATGACAATTTCTAAAGAGTTGGCCTAACTTTCACCGTTTGCACTCCTCCATCATCCTCACGAAATCCTTAAACAAATAGTGGGAATCATGCGGCCCCGGCGCCGCCTCCGGGTGGTACTGCACCGTGAACAGCGGCAAATTCCGATGCCTCATGCCTTCGAGCGTCGAGTCGTTGAGATCCATGTGCGTCAATTCGACTTCGCTCTGCGGCAGCGAATCGGGATCAACGGCAAAGTTGTGGTTGTGCGCAGTAATCTCGATCCTTCCGCTCGCGAGCTGCTTCACCGGATGATTCCCGCCATGATGGCCGAATTTCAGCTTGAAGGTCTTGCCTCCGAGCGCAATCCCCACCAACTGATGTCCCAGGCAGATTCCAAAAATCGGCTGGCGGCCCATCAGGCGTCGAATGTTGTCGACCGCGTAAGTGCACGGCTCGGGATCGCCCGGTCCGTTCGACAGGAATACGCCGTCGGGCTTCAACGCCAGCACATCCTCCGCCGTCGTTTGCGCCGGAACGACCGTCACCTTGCAGCCTTCTCCGCGCAGCTTGCGCAGGATGTTCTGCTTGATCCCGAAGTCATACGCGACCACGTGAAACCGCGCCGGCTCGTCTTTTACTCCGACAATTTCGTCGGGCAGGTGTGAGCGTTCGCCTGTCTCCCACACATAGGTGCGGTTCGTCGAGACGACTTTGGCGAGATCCTGACCGTCCATCTTGGGGATCGCGCACGCCTTGGCGACAAGCTTGTCGGTATCGTCTTCGAGCGTGGAGATCACGCCGCGCATCACTCCGTAAGTCCGCAGGTGGCGCACTAACGCCCGCGTGTCAATCTCGGCGAGCACCGGAATCCTGAACTGTTCCATGAACTCGTCCGTCACTTGCTGCGAGCGCCAGTTGGAACTGACTTTCGAAAACTCGCGCACGATCAGCCCCTCGATGTAAGGACGCACGGATTCGTTGTCTTCGGGATTGGTGCCGTAGTTTCCGATTTCGGGATTAGTCAGGACGACGATCTGCCCGGCATACGACGGGTCAGTAAAAATTTCCTGGTAGCCGGTAATGGAAGTATTAAAAACGACTTCGCCGGAGCACTCGCCTTTAGCGCCGTAGCCTTTGCCTCGGAAGACTCTGCCGTCTTCGAGCGCAAGGATCGCTTGCATTGGAACTCCTGGGAGCGGATTTTAGAGATTCTAGCAGGTGCGCGAGATGGTGTCAGTAGAAAGCTGTCAGCTATCAGTTGTCAGTGAAGACACAGGCCAGCGCTGAGAGCTGCCGTTCAGAATACAAAGGGGACAAAACGCTTGGTTCGCCGCATGTATTCCAGGTAGGGCTGCCCGATGGAGGTTCCCAACGCCTGCTCCTCCACGCGCACACGGTAGGCATAGGTGATCGCGCCCATCCCCACCAGAATCACGGCGCTCAGCCAGTTGGTGAGCGCCAGGCCAGTGCCGAGATACATCAGCATGCCACCGGTATAGGAAGGATGGCGAACCAAGCGATAGGGACCGTCTTCGATCACAGTGTGATCCGCGTGCACCTTGACGTTCCCCGTGAAGAATCGCCCCAGTGTGTGGAAGCAATACCGGCGCAGCATGGAACCAGCCGCGAGAATCGCGATGCCGAGCGCGAACCACACGATCCGATGATGCAGCAGTGCAAACCTTGACCAGGACGAAACGGCGAATGCGGCGGGAAACGCGAGCCATGAAGCGAGAATGATGAAGGTCATCGATCCCCGGTCCGTTTTCTCTCCCGCCGCTCGTTTCGAACGCGCAACCACCGCGAATTCGGGCGCATAGGCAGCCAGGAATACTGCCCAGAAGATCCACAAGTAGGGAGAAGCGTAGGCCAAAGGCCGAATCTGTGAAGTCATATTGCTCTTACTGACAGCTGAGCGCTGAGAGCTGACAGCTGATCGCCGAGAGCCCTACCGCAGCCTTCCCAGCTTCTCCATCGGCCAATATCCAAAAACGGCCTTCCCGTAGATAAAACACTCGTTCACCGTGCCGAAGTCGCGGCTGTCGTTCGACATGGTGCGATGGTCGCCGAGGACGAAGAAGCTATCCCGCGGAACCACGATTTCGCCATAGGAGCGGGCGTCCGCGTAATCGCTGGGAACGTAGTCCTCGTCGAGTGCCTCGCCGTTCACATAGACCTGGCCGTTCTCGATGCGGATGCGGTCGCCTGCAATTCCGATGACGCGCTTGATGTAGCTCTTCGAAATATCGCGCGGATAGCGGAAGACGACAATGTCGCCGCGCTCGATCGGCTCCCAGCGATACACGAACTTGTTGACGAAGATCCGCTCCTGGTCTTCGAGGCCGGGCATCATGCTGGTCCCTTCGACCTTCACCGGCTGGTAGAGAAAGATAATGATGAACGCGGAGATGGCCAGCGAGACGAGAAGATCGCGTACCCAGACTGCCACCACCGGCAGCGGGTGCGATTCTTTTGTAGCCGCCGGGACCGGCGGCTGAGGAATCCCCACATCAGGCATCGTATTCACATTTTATACACAAGTGGGCAGCGGAGCGAGACCTTGCCAAAGCGCCCCGTTCCTCGTACAACTAGATTTCTCCCATGACCGACTATTCAATTTTCCCGAAGATCAATGCGACGCTCAACGGATCGAGTGCGGTGCTGCTGGTTACCGGACGCGTGCTCATCGAGCGCGGCAAGATGGCGGCGCACCGCGCGGTGATGATCGCCGCGTTCGTTACCTCTTCCCTCTTCCTTACCTCCTATTTGTATTACCACTGGCCCGGTCACGGCGGCATCGTGTATTTTCACGGACCGGGCTGGGCGCGAATTCTCTATCTCACCATCTTGACGTCGCACACCATCCTGGCCATCGTCATTGTGCCCATGGTGCTGATTACGCTGACCCGTGGGTTGCGCGAGCAATTCGACCGGCATCGAGCCATCGCGCGCTGGACATTTCCACTTTGGCTCTACGTATCGGTGACCGGCGTAATCGTCTACTTTATGCTGTTCCAAATCTTCGGGTAGAGACGGGGCTTGCCCCCGTCTGCGGCGTGCCGCGCCCCTAAGTTCTGTGCTGGCCCGTCTCTGCCGGAGAGCTGGGGTAAATCGGCTGCTCTCGGCGCCCTGCCGATTCATCACAAATTTCCTGTACGGGTGACACTGCCTCGGGGCCGCCCAATTCTGCTATAGTGAGCGTCTCGAAGGAGCTCGCACTTATGAGTGGAAAAAGCGTAAATAAAGTCATCCTGATTGGGAACCTTGGCAAGGATCCCGAAGTGAAGTTCACGCCGCAGGGCACACCGGTCGCGAAGATAACCCTGGCCACCAACGAGCGCTTCAAAGGCAAAGACGGCCAGTGGCAGGACCGCACCGAATGGCACAACGTGGTGCTCTGGCAGCGGCTGGCGGAGATTGCAGGCGAGTATCTGAAAAAAGGCGGCAAAGTCTACATCGAGGGCCGTCTGCAGACCCGCTCCTGGGACGACAAGCAGACCGGCCAGAAGAAATACATGACTGAGGTCGTGGCCAACGATCTGGTGTTGCTCGGCGGGCGCGGCGAAGGCGGCGGGCAGGCCGGCAGCACGCACGGCGTCTCGACATCTTCAGGCAGCAACAACTTCGACCAGAGCGTGCCCGAGCCCGAGCACGCGCCGGCCGGTAGTTCTCCGATTACGGATGAAGATATTCCGTTCTAGGGAAACTCTCATGAGCAGCCCTATGCTCGCAGACCGAAATTGCGTTCCCTGCCGCGGCGGCGTACCGCCGCTGAAGGGAACCAAGCTCACGGAACTCCATCATCAGTTGGCGGAACCTGCGCAGTGGAAAGTAGTCAACGAACATCACCTCGTGCGCACCTTCAAGTTTCCTGATTTTAAATCCGCCCTGGCTTTCGTGAATCGCGTTGGCACGCTGGCCGAGGCCCAGGGTCATCATCCCGACATCCTGCTGGGATGGGGCAAGGCCGAGATCACAACCTGGACGCACGCGGTGGACGGGCTGACGGAGTCAGATTTCATCCTGGCAGCGAAGATCGACCAGTTGGCGTAGCCGCACGACCACATAACCCCGAGAAGTCGGAGCAGATCGCCAGACGGCTGGTCTCTTTGACCCTAGATCTGGCAATCCAGATTGCCATTGCCAATATAGTATGGCATAGTATCGTTATGAAACTCAAATTGGACAAACTCGGCCGAGTGGTTCTTCCTAAACCGCTGCGCGCTCGCTACGGGCTGCGTCCGGGGACGGAATTGGAGGTCAGCGAAGGGGCGCAGGAGTTTGCTTTGCGTCCAGCGCGTAGTGGCCCGAGCTTGGTAGAAATTGACGGTATTCTGGTGCATCAGGGCGTTCCGCAGGGAGAACTCGACATCGTCAAGGCGATTCGCGAAGACCGAGAAGAACGTCTCCAGCATTTGAGCGGCATGGAGTAAGGGAGTGACGAGTGGCGGAGTGATCGAATGACGCTGTACTTCGATACTTCCGTTTTGGTGTCCCTCGCTCTCGCGCATCATCCTCATCACTCTCTGGCTTTCGCCGCTTTCCACCAGGTAACAACGGGTCGCCACCAGGGCTTTGTTTCCGCGCACGGCCTGGCGGAAACCTTCAACACGCTCACTCGCCTCCCCATCACTCCCATGGTTCATCCCTCCGAAGCCTACCGCTTCGTTTCAGAAACCGTCGTGGGACACTGCGCAGTAGTTTGTCTCGTCGAGAAGGATTATTTGGCGACATTGGAGGCAGCTGCCAAGGCAGGGTTGCGTGGCGGGATTCTGTATGACGCGCTGCAATTGCGCTGTGCGGAGAAAGCGGGATGCGACCGCATTTATACCTTCAACATCTCAGACTTTGTGCGAATCGCGCCTCACCTCGGAAAGCGGATCGTGCGCCCGTAACTTGGTTGTTCATTGGATCCACAGATGCGCGCATCGCCGTGGAAATGCGCGCGTCGCCGTGGAAGAGCGGCCCTTCAGGGCCGCGTGAGCGTCTCTAATCAATGTGGGCTTTAGCCCCGGTGATCGAGCTACGCTACCGCCGCATTCCGCCGTACCGCCAGACCCCACAGCCCCGCCGGAATCAGCATCAACATGCCGGCGACGCTGGCGACGTGACGCGCGGCGAAGCCCCAATCCACGAAGCGGCCGGCAAGATACGCTCCGGCGGCAATGGTGAACATGAAGAGGCAGAGGTCGGCGGCGAACACGCGCCCGCGAAATTTGTCCTCACTCTGCATTTGCAACAGCGTGGTCGAGAACACCCACACAATCGAGCTACCGAAGTGCGCCAGCGCCACGCACAAACAGGCTTGCCACAGATGCCCCGACACGCCCAGCAGCGCGTAGCCGGCGGCTGCCGCCAGATATCCCCAGAAGATCGCGACTTCCAGGCGATGCCTCCAATGCCCCGCCCAGGGTGCGGCTAAGAGCGGCCCGAGCAACGCGCCCAGGCCGCGAGCGCCGAGCAGCAGACTCATCCCGAGAAACGCGCCGCGTTCGGGCGCCATGCCGTGCCAGCGGACGGCAAATTCATTTTGTCCCATCACCGTGAACAGCACCCAGCCCGGTCCGATAATCAGGTTGCCGAATTTCACAAAAATCGTCGAGCGCAAACGAGCTTGCGACCGCACGTAGCGGATCCCCGCGACGATCGGCGAAAAATCCACCAACTCCCGCGCTCGGAACGGATGGCTGCCGTCGGCGTGGGGCTCGGCGAAGCGCATCCCCCAAATCAGTGCGGCGGAAGCTAGAAATGACAGCGCATTCAGCAAAAACACGGCGTCGCGTCCGAGCAGCGCCGCCACCACGCCGCCCAGGGTCGCGCCCACCATGAGATTGACGCTCCACGTAGTTGAGGAGAGCGTGTTCGCCACCACCACGTCTTCCCGCTCCACAATGTTGGGGATCACGGCATTGCGCGCCGGTTCAAAAAAGGCGACCAGCAAGGTTTCCGCCATCAGCAGTGGATAGGCCAGCCACACTTTTTCTTTGGAGCGAATCAGCAGCATGCAGAGCACGATCAACATGCGTCCGACGTCCGACGCAATCATCACGTGCTTGCGCCGCAGCCGATCGTTGACCACGCCCGCCGTGGGCCCGATCAGAGTCAGCGGCAGAACTTGCAGCACCAGCGCGAGCGCCACCGATCCGGCGCGTCCGGTAAGCTGGAGCAGCAGGTTGTAGATCGCCAGCGTGTAAAACCAGTCGCCGATTTCGCTGACCACTTGCGCGCTCCACAGGCGGCGAAAATTCCGGTTGCCGCCGAGCAGCCGCGCATACGACGCAAACGATACCTTGCTGATTTCTATTTCGGGAGCAGGTTCCATGCAGGTGCAGACGCAATCAGAAGCTCAGAATTTCACAGCATACCGGATCGGTTGGTTGCCGGACAGCCTGGAAGCGGCATGGCTTCAGCCATGCCGTCAGAATACGCCGCACAAGTGGCTTTCAGACGCTGCGGGTCGCCGGGTTCGCCACCATCTCCAGAAAGTATTGGTGAATGCGCCGGTCGTCGCTCAATTCAGGATGAAACGTCGCTGCCAGCGTCTTTCCCTTCCGCACCAGCACCGGATCTTTGCCTTCGGTCGCAATTACTTCCACGCCCTCGCCCAGACGTTCAATCTTCGGAGCGCGGATGAATACCATTTCGATGGGCTCGTTAAGGAATCGCCCTTCGCGGATGGAACTGTCGATCTGGCGTCCGTATGCATTACGGCGCACGGTGATGTCGAGCGCGCCCAGGCCGGCCTGCTTCGGATTCTCTACATCTGTCGCCAGCAGGATGCATCCCGCGCACGTGCCAAAGGTCGGCTTCGCGCGCACGAAATCTTTCAGCTTCGCGAATCCGTCTTCGCCGAGCAGTTTGAGGAACGTGCCTGATTCGCCTCCGGGGATTACCAGGCCATCGATCTCGTTCAGTTGCTCCGGCTTCTTCACCAGGACAACTTCCGCGCCGAGTTCTTCAAGGCGGCGGCGATGAGCATCGAAGTCGCCCTGCAGGGCTAAAACTCCAATTTTTATTGAAGCGACGGTTGAAGGATGAAGGGACACGTTCAGCTTCTCTGTTTCGAGGAGGGTACCCCACCCCCCTATTTTGCTAAAATCCTGATAATAAATACTTTAGCTGATGGGTACTTCGCAAAATATTCATTTTAAATACTTTAATGGCAAATTCCTGAATGCATGAGACTTAGGGCCGCGTCCGTACTTTCCCAATATTAAGTTCGCGCCGATTCAAGGATCGATCACGGTGGCGGCTTATGTCAATTGAAATGCAGCGTATGGTGCAATCCTAATTCACCGTTTCTTCACCACAGATTCACGGAGAAACCATCATCCGAAAAACACGAATGGCCCCGCGGAGGCGGAGCCATTGAGAAAAACCGTAGTGTAAGGCACTCTGTCGAATCCAGTATCCGTGGAGGGCACGCTAGACTCAAGTTACTTGAGGAGATATCTCTGCCTAGGCGCGCTCTTCCCAGTAGCGAGGTCGCCGGTGGCCGTGAGCAATAGCAAGGACCTGAACTGTCATTAACTTTTCCCGATAGATGACAGCGTAAGGAAATCGCGCGAGAGCAAACTTCCTGGTGCCAAGTTCGCCTATAGGCCAACGCGCGGGAGTGGCGGCGATCAGCTCGATGGCGCGGTCGATTTCAGCGATAAATCCGTCGGCGGCACTTTCGCTTCGCTCCAGGTACCAACGCAGCGCAGACTTCAATTCAGCCAGAGCGTCGCCGTGGATTTCAATCGGCTTAACTGCCATTGCGGAGAGCGGATATTTGCCGACGCGCCTCCGCCCACGGGACAGGCTTCACTTTGCCGGAATCCAATTCCTCGATGCGGCGGGCGATTTCGCGGCCCCACTCTTCTTCGGCGGACGCGTCGACGGTATCGTCAAGGCTTTCCAGCAGCGAACCCGCTAAAGCGGCGCGCACCTCCGGAGGCAGAGCCAGAGCCTTTTTGAGAAGCTCGGAAACGTCGGGAGTCATGTGCGTATTTTAGCACCGGTCCATGACGCCTACGGCTCGTTCTCAAATATTGACTCAATGTCGCGTGAGCCGTGCAGCACGCGAACCACTTCGATACCGCAAGAGAGCGGCAGGTAGAACACCACGTAGCGGCCGACAGCGAGACTTCGGATGTCTGAATTTAGCTCGGGCCGCCGTCGTCCCAAACCGGGTCGGCGAGATAGAGCTTGGAACTTGCTATCTACGAGGTCGACAAAGGCGTCCGCTCGATCGGGGCTATCTTCCGCGATGTATGCCCAAATCTCTGCCAGGTCGGTCAGAGCGCGCGGACGCAGAACTATACTGGGATCTACTTCGCGGCGGCGGAGCGGCTCTTGAGAAGCTTGCGGCCTTCACGTTTCATTTCCGCAGGGCTCCAGGCGCCGGCGGGGCCGCTGTCCAGGCCTTCGCGGATGTCGCGGCGCAACTGCTCCAGTTTCAGCGAGCGCAACTCGTCTTGGGCTTCCATCAGGCGCAATGCCTCGCGCACGACTTCGCTGGCGGAGTTATAGCGTCCGGAGGAGACTTTCTGGCGGACTAGTTTTTCGAGTTGCGGGGTCAGATTGATGTTTAGAGGCATGGAGTGGTCCGGTCTGTTCCGAAGCCAGAATTGCACGGATGGCAAGGATTGTCAATGATTGACAATTATACCTCCCCCCCCGACTTCGGGCCGCCCCACTCAAGCCAAAATCGGGCTTGAGTGCGCCACCCGCCCTCCTTAACGTTGGACGACGAGTCCTTGATCAATACAATCTTCCAACGATTGAGAGCTTCCCTTTACGATGGCCGACTGATCCGAGCAGAACACCCAGTAGCCAGTTTTGTTCTTTTCCGCAGGATGCGCAAACACGCGATACCCCGTGTTAGGCAGTTCCGACTCGCGGTTAGAGATTTCGAACAGGTACCCTTTGTCTGCGCCAAGTGCCAATGGATGGGGAATAAGGTGGGCATCGCCTAGCATTCCTAGGCCGCATACAAATCCCTTTTTAGGATTAAGCTCCGCGAACTTCTTCTGCGCGAGGTTGATAGCGCGAAGCGATCGCCTTGCCGATGCCTCGTTCGCCGTCATCCGAGCCAGCCTCAGGTTGGGGATCGCGATTACTGCTACGAACGCCACGAGCCCCAGCAGAACGATAAGCGAGATAGTTCGGTTCGATTTACGGACCGCAAGCATCTCCTTACCAGCCCCGCGTCTGCAGCAAATGCGCCTCATCGAGCGTCGACACAGCCAGCCCCTTCATAGCCCCCGCCAGATTCTCGCTGACTTCAAGTAATACTTTAGGGTCCTTGAAGTGTGTTGCCGCCTGCACGATCGCCTTGGCGCGTTTCTCGGCTTCGGCGGGGTCGGCGAATTCGGTCGAGTTCTTCATGAAGATGCCCGAGCCAACGAATACCGCCTCCGCTCCCAGTTGCATCACCAGCGACGCATCGGCTGGGGTCGCGATTCCGCCTGCGGAGAAATTCGGCACCGGCAGCTTGCCGTCGCGCGCCACCATCTTCACCAGTTCGTAGGGTGCTCCGTGCTCCTTGGCTTTGGCGTAGAGTTCTTCTTCTCCGAGCACGGTGAGAATCTTCATCTCCAGCACAATCTGGCGAATGTGCCGGACGGCGTGGACTACGTCTCCAGTGCCAGCCTCGCCCTTGGTGCGAATCATGGCCGCGCCTTCGGCGATGCGCCGCAAAGCCTCGCCCAAGTTGCGCGCGCCGCACACGAACGGAACCGTAAATGCATGCTTGTCGACGTGATGCGCTTCGTCGGCAGGCGTGAGCACTTCGGACTCGTCAATGTAATCGACGCCCAGTTCTTGAAGTATTTGGGCCTCCGCAAAGTGTCCGATGCGGCACTTCGCCATGACGGGAATATCGACCGCCGCCATGATCTCGCGAATCACTTTGGGCGAGGCCATGCGCGCCACTCCGCCTTCGGCGCGGATCTGTGCCGGAACGCGCTCCAGCGCCATAACCGCGACCGCTCCCGATCGCTCGGCAATCTCCGCTTGTTTTGCGGTGGTGACGTCCATGATCACGCCGCCCTTGAGCATCTCGGCGAGGCCGGTCTTCAGGCGAAGGTTGGTGCTGGTGTGTCCGTTATTTTGTGACATAGGTTTACTCTCTTCCTAAGCATCATTTTACAGCCCACTAGCGATTCGCGGTACCCCAAGCCGGGTTTTGCTCGGGGAAAGCTCGTGTGGTGACGGGCGTCTCGCCCGTCCAAGCCGAGCGCAGCCCGGCGCGCTCCAGCGTCGCCGCAGTCGTCGAGAACCTAGCGCTCCGCGAATCGCCCGAACATACGCTGCGGATCGATCGCGATGAACAATCCCTCGCTACGCGCCAGCACTTCCCCTTTTTCGTTGAGGATCTCGGCCATATTGATGTGCTTCCGGCCCTCCACCTTCACCTCGCGCGATTCCACGCGAAGTGGCTGCTTCAGCGGCACCGGCTTCAGATATTTCACCGTCATCTCGGAGGTCACCGCCACCACGTGGCGAAGTTTGTTCACCTTTCCCATGGCTTCATCGAGGATGGTGGCGATGATGCCGCCGTGGCAGTGTCCGGGTGGCCCGGTGTAGCGCTTGCCCAGGCGGAAACGGCACACGAAACAGTCGCGCTCCTCGTCATAGGTAAAGCGCAGCCGCATGCTGTCAGGATTGTCTTTGCCGCAGACGAAACAGTGGTTCTTCTGCATTTGCATGAAGCGGGTGTTGTGCCCCGCTCCATGGCTTGCAGCTTTGGATTTCTTGCCAGCCATCGAAAGATTCTATCGCGAACCGGCGTTGCGACTGTGTATCATGTCGTGCGATTGTCGTTGGATTAACGAGCGAATCACGACCGCACAGGAGGTCCTCATGTCTGCCGCCCCAATGTCGTCGATACCAAAGCCTCCCTCCAACAAAACACCCGGCCCCTACGCCGTACATCCTGGCGTTGCCCAGGTTCAGAAGTGGATCGCGGAACTGCCGCAGAGAACGGGGCGGTCGCTGGAGGAATGGCTTGCGCTCACAAAGAAATACGGCCCCTCCACGGAGAAAGAGCGCCGCGAGTGGCTGAAGAAAGAGCACAAGCTGGGCACAAACTCAGCGGCGTGGATCGCGGAACGCCTCGATGGCAAAGGCAAGGAGGAGGACTCGCCGGACGCTTATCTGAAAACCGCCGCCGAATGGGTGGAAGCGCAGTACTCCGGCCCGCGCGCCGCGCTGCGTCCGCTGTATGAGCAGTTGCTGAAGCTCGGGTTTTCTCTCAGCAACGACGTCAAGGCCTGCCCGTGCCAGACGATGGTGCCGCTCTATCGCAACCACGTGTTCGCGCAGATCAAGCCGTCGACGAATACGCGCATCGATCTTGGATTCGCGCTGGGCAATGTGAAGACGCCGAAGCGATTGATTGATACTGGTGGGTTTGAGAAGAAAGACCGCATTACGCGCCGCATTGAGATTAAGTCAAAAACCGACATCGATGATGAGGTGAAGCGGTGGCTGAAGAAGGCGTACGAGATGGACAGGAAGTAGAGGAAAGGCTGTAACCAGAGGGCACAGAGGTGCCCGGGGGAGATGGTTGAGGTCCGTGACGGGTTTGAAGCTTTTTCCGGGTTATAGACAGGCCCTTTCGTCCATGGTCATATCAGCATGACCATGTCTGCTATAATGTCACCATGAGGAAGATTGCGGCTGGGGAATTTAAGGCACGGTGCCTGGCGCTGATGGAAGATGTGCGGGCGACGCGGCAGCCGATCGTGATTACGAAGCGGGGAAAGCCGGTGGCGAAGCTGGTTCCGGCGGAGCCTGAGAAAGACGAGTGGATCGGCAGGCTCAATGGCGTGATTAAGATCGTCGGCGACATTGAATCTCCGATTGAGCCGGGAACTTGGGAGTCCTCGGATTGATTCTGCTGGATACGCATGTTCTGGCGTGGGCCGGGGAAGACTCCAGACGGCTTTCTCGTACTGCGGCCTCGGAAATCCGCCGGGCTCGCCGTGGCGGCGGGTTGGCGATTTCCGCGATCAGCCTTTGGGAGTTGTCGTGGCTGCTGTCTCGCGGAAGGATTCGCGGGCTGGGTACGGTTGAGGCGACGCTGCGCATCATGACCGAAGGTGTCACTATTCTTCCGATTACGCCAGAGATTGCTGCCCTTGCGGCCCAATTCCCTGTGGACTATCCGAGCGATCCGTCGGACCGCCTGATCGGGGCTACGGCGCGGGCGGAGGGGATGACGCTGGTGACCCGCGATGAGCGGATACGGCGCAGTCCGCTGGTGAGCACGGTGTGGTAAAGCGCCGTCCTCAGTCGTAGTATTCCAGCCCCAGATGCGTAATCAGTTCCTCGCCCTTCAAGTGCCGCAGAGTGTTCTTCAACTTCATCAACTGGATGAACAGATCGTGCTCTGGATACAGCCCCGGCGCCGTCATCGGCGATTTGAAGTAAAAGCTCAGCCATTCCTGAATTCCCAGACGGCGTAACTCCGGCGTGCGTTGCGCCAGATCGAGGAAGAGCACCAAGTCGAGCACGATCGGCGCCGCCAGAATCGAGTCGCGGCACAGGAAGTCCACTTTGATCTGCATCGGATAGCCGAGCCATCCAAAAATGTCGATGTTGTCCCATCCCTCTTTGTTGTCGCCTCGGGGCGGGTAATAGTTGATGCGGACTTTGTGGAAGATATTTCCATACAACTCCGGATACAGCGCAGGCTGCAGAATGTGCTCAAGCGCCCCGAGTTTCGATTCCTCCTTGGTCTTGAACGAGCCGGGATCGTCCAGCACCTCGCCGTCGCGGTTGCCCAGGATGTTGGTCGAATACCATCCGCTCAGCCCGAGCAGGCGCGCCTTGAAAGCGGGAGCCAGCACGGTCTTGATCAGGGTCTGTCCGGTTTTGTAGTCCTTGCCGCAGATGGGCACTTCGCGCTCGCGCGCGAGTTCGAGCATCGCCGGAATGTCGACGGTCAGGTTCGGCGCGCCGTTGGCAAAGGGCACACCTTCCATGAGCGAGGCGTAGGCATACACCATCGAGGGCGCAATGTTCTTGTCGTTCTCTAGCATCGCCTTTTCGAGTGACTTCACACTCTGATGAATGGCCGTCGGTTTAATGAAGCTCTCGGTCGAGGCGCACCAGATAGTGATCAGGCGGCTGGCGCGGCTCGACTTCTTGAAGTCGCGGATGTCCTGCCTTAGTTGCTCGGCCAGGTCCAGCTTGTTCTTCCCCTTCTTCACATTCGGCCCGTCAATCTTCTTGACGTAGTTGTGATCGAACACCGCCTTCATCGGAGTGATAGCGCTGAGCCGTCCCTTCACTTTGTCGAGCAGGTCGCGCTCCAGCACGCCAGCATTGCGGGCGGCCGCGTACATATTGTCTTCAAAAATGTCCCAGCCCGTGAAGACGAGATCATTGAGCCCGGCCAGCGGAACGAATTCCTTGATTTTGGGAGACCGGCCATCGGTCCGTTTGCCGAGACGAATAGTTCCCATCTGGGTGAGCGAGCCGATGGGGTGGGCGATGCCCTTGCGCACGGCTTCGACTCCCGCAACAAACGTCGTAGCCACGGCGCCCATGCCGGGGATCATCACTCCCAGCTTGCCTTTGGCAGGTTCGATTACACGTTCATAGCCGTCGCTGCTGCGTTCTCGCCTCGACGACCTCACCTCGACACTCGCGACCTTCTTCTCTGCCGTCTTTACCGTCCCTGGGGACTTTTTCAACTTCGCCATATTGGGGCTGCTTCCTTGTAGGAATAGTGGGATGTATGCAAACCAAGTATGTTCTCGTATCGGATGAGCTTTTTGCAAACGCGCGCGCCTGAATCCGCAGGAAAGCCACTTCAATGGCGTCTAGCACGCATTGGTTGGTGTTTGCGAAGGGCGCAGAGCGAAAGACGAGTTTCAGAAAGAAATCTTGCCCGTCGCTGCGACCTTGATGGAATGAATTCCCGCGGCAAAGCCGTCGAGGAGCAGGTTGTGGTGCGCAATGATCTGCGTGGCCGTCAGATCCGGAGTATCACGGGTGAGATGCGCGTCGGCTGCCAGCGTCACATCGTAGTCCAGCGTCACCGCACGGCGGCAAGTGGTGTCAACGCAGTATTCAGTCATGGCGCCCGCAATGATCAGATGGGCAATGTTGCCGGTCTGAAGTTCTTCCGCGAGTCGCGTCTCGAAGAAGGAATCGGATGCCTTCTTTCGGATGACACTCTCTCCGCTCAGCGGAAGAATCGAAGGATGTATCGCCCACGCCGTCGTCTCGGCTTCGATGGGATGTCCCTTGGGACCGTCGTGCTGGATGAAAAACACGGGCGTTCCAGAGGAGCGCGCCTTGCTCAGCAGGACCGTGACATTCGATAAAACACGATTCTGCAATTCGGCCGGCATAAGTTTCACCAAGCCAACCTGAACATCGATGATCAACAGCGCGGATTTCAGTCAGCCCTCCCGGCCTACAACAGCCACGAGAGAACTAATTGTACTGCGCAGATCCTCTTACGGGTTCGCAGTCACTTCTAGGCAAATTCAACAGATCAATTCCTTTTGTTGGATGAATCTCGGGGAGCGGCGGCGGAAGTTTGCGGAGATCGGGCGTCGCAACAAGCCTGGTAACTCAGGGCACGCGACTCACGTCACGCAACGCATATCACGCAACCCCGGAAATACGCGTACTATATTTCACTTCCTCGCTCAGAATGATCGCCTCGGCAATTTCTCTCATCGTCTTGCGTTTTTGGCGGCTTTGCTGCTGCAGAGCCAGGTAGGCTTGTTCTTCGGTTAACCCCATTTCGCGTTGCAAAATCCCTTTGGCGCGCTCCACAACTTTGCGCGTCTGCAACTGGTAGGTCAGGTTCGAATTGACTTCCTCCATGCGCGCCAATTCAATTTCCGCGCCCACCAGAAACCCGATCGCAGAAATCAGCCGGATCTCCTTGAGCTTGTAAACGTGGGGACGGCGATGCTGCAGATTGATTGCTCCCACCACCCGCCCGCGGCACATCAGCGGTACGGAGAGAAACGCTTCGTAACTATCCTCGGGCAGTTCATGGAAGAACTGGAAGCGCGGATCCAGTGACGCCTTTTCGGAAATTGCCACCGGCTCGTGATGTTCCGCCACCCAGCCCGTGATGCCCTGTCCCACGCGCAGTTTGAGCCGGTCCACCACGTTGGGATGAGCGTTCTTGGAGGCACGAAGAACCAGGTGCTCGCCCTCCAGCGCATAAATCAGGCAGGAATCACACTTCACCAGCACCACGGCAAACTCTACCACCCGGTCCAGCACTTCGTGGAATCCGCCAGCCGTCGCCAGGCGGCCGCCAATCTCATGCAGCAAATCAACCGGCGAGTCTTCGACCCAAATTACGCTGTCCATAACATAGCCTAGCGGCTCACACGGACGGGCGTCTAACTCCAAATTTTGATCACAACGATCAAGGATTCATGGGGAACTTACTTGCCGTCCAGATCCACCGTCTTGACCGGCAAGTCCCAATGTCCATCGAGGATTTCAAACCGCCGTTGTTCTTCCTTCGCATACGTCGCTTGATCGGGCCAGAGTTGCTTCTTCAGCGCGTCCTCGTCGAACGGCTCATTCGCCACTGTGGAATTCTTGAACACGATGGTCACGCGATAATCCCACCGCCCGTCTTCGGTTGTATGGTAGCGAGGCTGGTCCATCCAGACCTTGAGCATGCGGCCCATCTCCACTTCCTTCTTCAGCAGCGGATAGTGGTTCTTCTTGAACAGCTGCAGAAATTCGTCGGCATGTCCCCACTTGGCCTTGTAGTAGTACTCGACGACGAAAGGCTTGGCGGTTTCCGGCGCCGGTTGGGCCGCGAGAAATACTGGGAACAGCGTCAGAAACAACAGAAGAAATCTCAATTTCATGATTTTCACCCGTGGCGCATGATTGTCGCATAAGTAAACAAAATGAGACAAAAACGCCAAGAACAGTGATATAGTCTGTGCCCGCAAAGGGCTTTACTGGATGGCGCGGTCCTCCCATGGATCGGTCATCACAAACACCGCGCGCGGACGCCCAACCCGACGACGCAGGCCAGATTCAGATTGATCGGGTGTCCCTAAGCGCGGCGCGGCAGTCGGAAAATTTTGCAGACCCGGTAATGCCCACTAATGTCCGCTGTTGTCCGTCGCCGGTGATGGGGTCTTACCTCGTTATCCGGCGGAAAACGGGGCAGCGGTTTAACGCTGAACACTTTAAGAAGGAGGATAACAATGAAAAGAATGCTCTTGGTGGCGGCGGCATTGCTCCTGGCAACAGGCACAGCTTCCGCAGCGGCAACGATGCAGAAGTGGACCGCGGGCTGGGACAATTTCGGTGAACCTCTGAACTACAAGAAAAGCACGATCAGTTGGTCCGTGAATTCGGCGAAGAGCACATTGACGGTTACCTTCAAGTTGGTGAGCGCGACGCCCAACAAGCTGTATCAGGTCGGAATCGTGCCCTTCTGCACCACGTTTCCCGCAACCTTCGGCCAGTTTCCAGTCGACCTCGGCGGCGGCACCTGCACCCAACTCACACGGCAAGGAGTGACCGCATCCGCTGTGACGATCGAACTCGGAGTGGTCACGACCGACATGAATGGCAATGGTTCCTTCAGGGTCGTTATCGGCCCGGTAGCCGCGGGTACCTATGACGTCGAATTCCAGGCGCGCGACGGTGCGGGTTGCGATTTGACCGGCGGTGGGGGCAATGGCTCCGACTGCGCCGATGATTTCCAATCGCCCGGTCCGTTCGGAACGACGACCACGATTACCATACCCTGACGCCCTTAGTACTTCGACGCAGGAGATTTGCAGGATGCGACTTCTTACAAGCGAAGAGAGGAGAATACGATGAAAAGAATATTCCTGGTGGCAGTGGCGTTGCTCCTGTCAGCCAGCGCGGCTTCGGCGAAACCAACGACACAGAAGTGGACCGCCGGCTGGGACATCTTCAGTGAGCCGCTGAACTACACGAAAAGCAAGGTCAGCTGGTCCGTAAATCCCACGAAAAGCACGTTGTCGATGACGTTTACCTTGGTAGGCGCGACGCCCAGCAAGCTGTATGAGGTCGGTATCGACTTCGTATGCACCACGTTTGCTGCCACCTTCGGCCAGTTTCCGGTTGTCGGTGGCGGCGGCACCTGTCAACCGGCCACACGCCAAGGCGTGACTGAAAACCTGGCAGGGGTTGTCCTCGGCGTTGTCACAACCGATATGAACGGCACCGGCTCCTTCACCGTCGTCGTCGGCCCAATCGCCGCGGGTACGTATGTACTCGAATTCATCGGTCTTAATGGTGCGGGTTGCGATTTGATCGGCGGCGGGGGCACTACCTATCAAACCTGCGCCGTGGATTTCCAATCGCCCGGCCCAACATTCGGAGATACAACCACAATTACCATCCCCTGACGTCGTAGCGAACTGTCGATTGTCGAGACGCCCTTGCGGCAAGGGGCGTCTCGCCCGCCTGCGCGGTGGGGACGCCCGGCGCTCCGTCAACCGCCCAATGCTAGAATTGTCTGTGGCCGCCGATTCCCTCCGCTTGATCGCCATCGATATCGACGGCACCCTGCTTAACCCCGAATTTCAGATTTCCGAAACCGATCTCGCCGCCCTCAGACGCGTGCACGCCCAAGGCATTGAGATCATCCTGGTCACCGGACGCCGCCACACCTTTGCCCTCCCCATCGCTCAACAACTGGGATTTGATCTTTGGCTGATCAGTTCGAATGGCGCCGTCACCCGCTCGCTCGCCGGAGAAACTTTCCACCGCGATCTGCTCCCCGAACCGACCTGCCGCGAACTCGTCCGCGTGATGCAAGAGTTTCGCGGTCAGACCGTTCTGACTTTTGACAGCAACGGTCTTCCAGGCGATGGTCCGGGCTCCATCGTGATCGAGCGTCTGGACAAGCTCGAAGCCAGCATCCAGCGCTGGCTGGAAAAAAATATGAAGTACATCCAGTTTGTGGTGCCGATCGAGAACGCGCTCACCACCGACCCGGTGCAGGCCATGTTTTGCGGCCCGGTCGCGGAGATGCAACGGGTACTGCAGGTCCTCGCCAGTTGCGGCCTGCCCATCACGGTTTTGCGCACCGAGTACCCCGGCCGCGATCTTTCGATTGTCGATGTGCTCAACGCCGGCTGCTCCAAGGGACACG
>Ga0209448_10000062_pt1 | contig 39049 bp, 33 predicted proteins | sample BogFormECP14_OM2_FD_188245 | JGI IMG/M metagenome (GOLD analysis project Ga0209448, IMG submission 188245) | Bog forest soil microbial communities from Calvert Island, British Columbia, Canada - ECP14_OM2 (SPAdes) (version 2) | ecosystem: Environmental > Aquatic > Freshwater > Wetlands > Bog ... | reverse complement strand
ATCCCAGAAACTGTTCCGTTCCTTGCAGACGGCGGTAGGTCGCGCGCATGCGCCAGGGCTGTTTCTGCCGGGCCCAAGCAACACCGCCGACAGGTTTCAGATCCAAAGGACCCCATTCGTCGAAACACACTACCGCGCTGTGCGGTGGACAGCGCCGATAGAGCGCCCGGATGAGTTTTTTTTACGGTCGAACGCGGGATCCGTCGAAGTCTTCCAGGTGCGGACACGCTGGGCGGTCAGCCCTTCACGGCGCAGGAGCCGGCGGACCCACTCGTCGGTCACCGCAGGCAACAATCTTCGGCGTCGACAGTACTCGGCCAGCTTGGAGACTGACCAGACGGAAAACGGTAATCCCCGTTCGGATGGACTCGACAGTGCGACGTCGATCAGTTCACGAAGTTGCGAGGCGCGCAGAATAGGCGGCCTCCCCTTGGGGTTGGGAACCTGCTCAAAGGTGCCAAACCCACTTTCATTGAAGCGGTGGACCCAGTCATAGGCGACCGTGAAGTGGCAGCCAACACGTTCTGCGGCTGCCAGCAGACTGAATCCTCGCCGAACCTGGTCGATGACTCGGTATCGCTGGTGGACGCGAACGGAAAGAGTCAGATCCTTGAGCTTGGAGCGCAGCACGTGCTGCTCGCCCCGAGTAAGACGCCGCAGTTCTAGAGGTTGTGCCATCCCGCCCTCCACACCGGACAGGATAGCACATATTAGGCTATATAAGTTGGAAGGACACTAGGTGTCTCCGGGGGCATGCAAAGCCAAATCGAAACGGCTCCTGCTATCCTTATAACTCTCGAATGATTTGAAATCTCATGGAGGCAAAATGCAAACGGCATCCATAAAGTGGATTGGCGAGGAGAAATTTGTGGCCACCAGTCCTTCCGGCCACGCCATTGCCATCGATTCCGACCGCACTTCCAACAAAGCCCCCGGCCCGATGGAGCTTGTCCTCATGGCGCTCGGCGCATGCACGGCCACCGATGTGGTCAGTATCCTCAAGAAAAAACGACAGAAACTCGAGGCTCTTGAAGTCATCTGCTCCGGCGAGCGCGCCTCCGAGCCGCCCACTGTATGGAAAAAACTCGAAATTCTTTATCGCCTCCACGGTTTGCTCGACGAAGCCGCCGTGAAACACGCCATCGAGCTCAGCGAACAAAAATATTGCTCCGTTTCAGCGATGCTTCAAAAAACCGCTACGCTCACCTGGCGCCACGAAATTCTCCCGCCCACGGAATGATTTCTCGCGCGCACTCTGCTTCCCAGCGTACCGATCCGCCGCTATGCCATCGCGTATCCTTGTTTCCTACTCTCTTGCCTTGTCACCCCGCATCCGCATCGCATAGAATTTCGAATTCGCTTGGTTTGCGCTAACCCTCAAGGAGAGACATGTCCCACCGCATCGCGGCAAAAATCACGGGCGTCGCAGGCTATGTTCCCCCAAAAGTGCTCACAAACGCCGACCTCGAGAAGATGGTGGCGACCAATGACGAATGGATTCGCACGCGCACCGGTATCCGCGAGCGTCACGCCGTCGAACACGGCACGGCCAGTTCGCATCTGGCCACGGAAGCCGCTAAAGCCCTTCTGGCTCAGACCAAGACCGACCCCGCCGATATTGACATGATCGTCGTCGCCAGCGTCACACCGGACATGATGTTTCCCGCCACCGCTTGCCTCGTGCAAGACCGCATCGGTGCGAAGAAAGCCTGGGGTTTCGATCTCTCCGCGGCGTGTTCGGGCTTTGCTTACGCGCTCACGGTTGGAGCTCAGTTTGTCGGCTCGGGCGCCCACAAAAAGGTTTTGGTCATAGGCAGCGACACCATGACCTCCATACTCGATTACACCGATCGCGCCACGTGCGTGCTTTTCGGCGACGGCGCCGGCGCGGTGCTGGTGGAGCCCGCTGAGTCTGGCGAAGGCATTCTGGATTTTACTCACGATGTGGATGGATCGGGCGGGCAGTATCTGTACATGCCCGGCGGCGGCTCTCTCAATCCGGCGACTGCCGAGACCGTCGAAAAGCGAATGCATTACGTGCATCAAGAGGGTTCGCAGGTGTTTAAGTACGCTGTTCGACGCATGGCAGAGGTCGCTGTAAACCTGCTTGAACGCAATGGCTATACGAGCAAGGATCTCGTGCTCGTCGTGCCGCACCAAGCCAACCTTCGCATTATTCGCGCCATGCAGGAACGTCTGGGCGTCGACGATACCAAAGTCATGGTCAACATCGATAAATTTGGAAACACTACGGCGGGCACGATTCCTCTGGGCCTGAGGGACGCCGTCGCGCAAGGCCGCTTGCGCAAGGGCGATCTCGTCTTGCTGGTCGCCGTCGGCGCGGGATACACCACTGGCGGAGTTCTGCTTCGCTGGGCTTATTAGCAGGACGCACCCATCGAGCGGAAGGGAAACGCTGTGAGCCCAAAGAAAAAATGCAATGTTCCTGCCAATAAACAGGCTGTGTACGGCAAGCTTCTTGCCACCAATCCACAAATCGCGCGAAAAGGCGCGGCTAACCCTTACACCTCATTAAACGGCCACATGTTCACGTATTTGAACCCCGCCGGGACTTTGGCTCCGCGGCTTCCAGAAAAAGAAAGAGAAGAGTTTCTGAAGAAGTATAAGACAACCTTGTTTGAAGCCTACGGCGCCTTCATGAAGGAATATGTAACGGTTCCAGATTCGCTGTTGAAGGATACGAAGACGCTGCGGAAGTATCTCGAACTAAGTTATGCCTATATCAAAACCCTGAAGCCCAAACCCACCAAGAAGAAGTCCTGACCGTCGTATCATTTCACCGATCTGGATACTCCGCTGATGGATTCGCAGTCGAAAGAACAAGCAGCTTGCGCTACCGCGGGCTGCCGGCCCTGCGGATGTAGATTTGCCCCTGAAAATTCGTGAATTGGTATTCCGGGCCGCCGCCGTTGATTGTTCCGTGTACCGTCTTGTCGATTTTCACGCGGTACTTGCCGCCCTTGCCGCGGCCGTCTTCGACTTCCTGTTTTGGCGCGGATGCCTGGAGTTGCACGTCAAAATCGCTGAACACATCTCCGCGGTCCGAGCGAATGCTGACATTCGCCTTCACGTCCGCCGGGAAAGTCACATCAATATCGCCATTCAACGAACTGAACGCCATCGGCTTCTGCGGATTCACTTTCACAAATGTCGCGTGCACGTGTTCGTTCAACGCATGCGCCACCGCGCTTCCTGAAATATTGTTGAGCGTGACTGCGCCGTTCACGTCGTCCACATCAATCTCGCCTTCCACGCCCGTAACCGTGATGTCTCCATCATTCACGGCTCGCAGCTTCACCGAGGTGTGCACCGGCACGGAAATCGTCAAGTCAATGGTGCGCGCGTAAGACTCCGTGCTGATGCGCACTTCATTGTTTTCCTCTTCAATCGACAGGCCAGTAGTCGAGACATTTATGCGCTTCGGTCCGCCGGAAGGTTTCTCCCTCTCTTCATTCCGAGTCCGCGCTTCTACGATCACTTCTTTGCCGTCGTATGCCTTCACAGTGATGCCGCCGTTCACCATGCTGGCCTTAATGAACGCCGGCCGCGCTGGGTCGCTCAGATTCACGGACACTCGGTCGGGGCCGGTCTGCGCCTCAGCTAGCGGCGTCAACAACGCTACTCCAGCCATCACGCCCACAGTCACCAACGATCGAAACGAACATGTTTGGTTATTCATGATTTTCAAGAATGCGAATATCTCCATTTAGATTTTCGACCTGAATCTCTGGACCGCCGTCATTCACGCGCGCTCCCGTGAAACGATCGGCCCGATAAACGACTTTCCCGCCTTTGTGTTCAGCCTGGATCGCGTGCACCGGCAGCGCCGTCACGGGAAAATCGCTGTAAATGCCTCCATTGAACGTCTTGAATCGAAAATCTGCGGACAAATCATGCGCGAAACGAAGCTCCACATTTCCGTTCACGGTCTTGAAATCGGAATTCTCGCGAGGATTTTGGCGGAACGAGACGGTCACCGGTCCATTCACCGTCCGCGCCGTGCCCGATCCCGCCATGTTGTTCATCTCAATGTCCCCGTTGACATTGCGCACCACAAAGCTGCCGTTGACGTTGCTCACCTTCACGCGCCCCTCGTTCACCGTTTTCACCTTGATATCGATATCGCGCGGCACATGCACATTGAAATCCATCTTGACGCGATACCCTTCGTCATCGCGCGAATGACGGCAATCGTCGCACTGGCACCTAAACGGACCATTCACGTAGAGTTTCAGCGCGCCCTCTTCTTGCGTGACGTCCAGTGCCACTTCCTTCTTTGCTCGCTCCAGCTTTTCTTTTGACTCGGCTTGGTTCGTTCTTGCAACGGTCAGTTCCACCTTGTCCGTTGTGTCCGCGATCACTTCGATCGATCCCCACACATTGTCAATTTCCAGTGACTTGCGTCCCGCAGCAGGCAACGTGAAAGACTTTTGTATCTTTTCTTCGTCCCGCGAAGACAAGTAGCGGTCGTCATCATCTCGACCCTTCGCGGAAACGATTTCCGGCCCCATCGCTGCATACATAAGGCCCACTATGCTTTTCCGCGAATGCCCTCCTGCCATCTTGTTCGCTGGCAACAACGGCAAAAGTAGCGCGACCGCCACATACAACATCAAAATCGCAACGAAAGTTTTTCTGCGCACGCTCTACTCCTCAATTCAATTTGCTCAAGGCCCAATCTGCCCGCTGTTTCACCGTTGGATTCAAATTCGGCGTCTGCACAAAGCTGCGCAGCCGCTGCGCCGCATCCGGATCGCGCCATTCCAGCATCAAGTCGATCAAAGCTACCTGCACCAGCGGCGACTGCTGCTCCTGCAGCGCGTCCACGACCCCCTTGTGAACCTGCGGCTGGGCGCCGTGCCTGCTCAGCGCATCGAGTGCCGCCAGCCGTACATCCACGCTGCCGTCGTACCTTAGGGTGTGAACCAGCGCGGACATCACTTGCGGATCGAGCTGGTCTTCCCGCCTGCTGTAGGTCACTCCCTGCAGCCGTTCGCTCGCAGACTGCTGCTGCAGCATCGAGAGCACAACCATCTGCTTCATGTTCGTCAACTCGGTATGCATCGCCGCGATTTCGTCCTGGCTAGTCTTCGAGTGAACCGGTTTGTTCCCGAAATAATTCCCCGCGTTCACGCCCGCAAAAACGCCGATCACCAACAGCGCCGCGCTCCACGCCACCGCCCCTACCGGCGAACGCAACCAATTCCACACGGAACCGCGCTTCTCGCGTTCTAATCCAGCCGACGCCTTATCGCTCCGCCCTGTCTGATATGCCTGCAGCATCGCTTCAAACCGCTCGCGCGATTCTTTACTCGGCTGCTCCACCGGCAGCAGCGACAGCTTCTTCCAGATCACCACTTCTTCGCGGCAATCCGCGCACTGTTCCATGTGCTCTTCCACCAAGTTGTCCTGCTCGGCTTTCAAGCTTCCCTGCAAATAGTCCGGCAGAAGTTCTCCGATCTCTTCACATTTCATTTCCAAACCTCCGGGGAGGGATCGTTTTCACCACTGCAGGCCTCGCCTCCCGTGGCGCAAGCCCGCGCTCCAACTGTTTAAAATTTTGCCGCAGCTCCTGAATCGCTCGATGAATCCGCGTCTTGACAGTGCCAAGCTCGCATCCCAGCAGCCGCGCAATCTCGTCGTATTTCAATTCCTGAAACCGGCTTAAAACCAAAATCTCGCGTTTTTCTTCCGGCATCTGCATCAGGGCGCGATGCAGCAGCTCCACTTCTTCCGATTTCTGCGCCGTATCCTTCGGCATCACCGGCGGCACCATCTCCGGCTCGAAAGTGATGTGCCGCGGCGTCTTCCGGTAGTGATCCACGCGCGCATTCCTCGCAATCTGGTAAATCCAAGCCCGAAAAGGCGTGCCCGGCTGGTAGCTCTGCCGGTACTTCAAAATTCGAAGAAAAACTTCCTGCACCAGGTCTTCGCTGAGCGTCCGATCGCCCGTGAGCTTCGAATAAAAGTTGTAAAGCGGCGAGTGATAGCGGTCGAACAACACCCCCAGCGTTTCGCCCGCGCCATTGCGCACTTCGAGCATGAGATCCTCGTCCGGAGCCAACTTCATCGCCTGGTCATTTTCCGTTTCGGCCCGTTCTTGCTCTTTCATAGGTGATTACCGCCCAACCCCAAAAAGGTTACACCCCCATCCAACCGTTGTAATGCCTTTGTAATGCGCTTGAAGGGGGCACGGCATGTTGTGACCCAGTCTGCCAGGGCCAAGTCGTACAAGTCGGTGGGCCTTTTACGCCGCATTAAATCCATCAGCTTTAATCCGGGCCGCATCTCTTGGTTTTCCTAAACGGATATGGGGGTACGCAGAGGCCGGAGGGTAGGCAACAAAATCATCTATAAGCGGGAATCAGCTATAAGTTGGGATGAACTAAAGAGATTCTTGGAGGAAGGTTATCCGTTGCGCTAGCAAGACCGCAAAGCAGCTGCCAAGGCCAGATTCGCCTGCAACCGCCGATCGATCTGTACCGCCGCAAAACGCGCGCAAATGACGCGCTCGCGTTCGCACCACTCGGCCAGGGCAGGCATACGTACACCGGAGATTGCGCCCAGAGCTTCGATAATCCGGTAATAAGCCCGCACCAGAGTCAGCCCACCGCCATCAGGACCTAGCTCGGGCGTAAGTTCATGCAAACCAGCCAGTTTCTCGAAATCCTGCCCCTTCATTCGCCCGGCGTCGAGATTAGCCGCGGCCAAAACCCGGTCAGAAACCGGCTGTGCTGCCACTCCCGCCAAGATCGCCCGCCAGTAATACAGGGCGAATTGCGAGAGCGCAACAATGGAGATCGCAAGTAGCATAGCTGCGAACATCCCTCAGGTTTGCCTCTACTCACATTCTGCCCGCAGCCTCTTCCCGAGCCAATAGCCCACCAGTACCATCTTCGTAGGACGCCACGCGCTCCTACTATAACTTCCCTATAATCTGTAACTTAACGGCGTCTCGCGACCCTTACCCGTCCTTGGGACACGACTTGCCGTTCCCGTCCGTGTTTCTCGCAACTGCATTGCCTCCCGCTGAGCTGCGATGGCACCTTTTGCTCGCGTGTCTCTTCATGTTCATTCTGATCGACGAGCGTCTCGGTGAGCGATCCCGGAATTCTTTGCCCGGCCAGGATTGGCAAACGACCCGTCACCCTGCCTTGGGCGGGGCTGCTACTTGACACGCGTTACGTAACGCATTACGGTAAGATGTGATTCGGCCGATCCGCCACAAAGGCCTCAAACGCCTTTACGAAGACGACGACCATCGCGGCGTCCTGAAGCAGCACGCCGAAAGACTGCGCGATATTCTCGTGCGTTTGGACGCTTCGACCTCCGTAGCAGCTATGGAGCTGCCTGATTTCCGGCTCCATCCGCTCAAGGGGGAGTGGAAAGGCTATTGGGCGGTCACCGTCCGCGCTAATTGGCGGGTGATCTTTCGCTTTGCCGATGGCGACGCCATTGATCTCGACTGTCTCGATTACCACTGAAGGGTTGCCGCTGAATCCGATTACGTTGAAGGAGAAGAAAACATGCCGATGAAGAATCCATCACACCCAGGCGGTTTTGTTCTGCGCCAGTGTATCGAGCCTCTGGGTTTAACAATCACACAAGCCGCCGACGCCCTTGGTGTCACGCGCACCACGCTTTCCGAACTCGTCAACGGCAAGCGCGGCATCTCGCCCGAAATGGCTGTCCGCCTATCCATAGTCTTCGGGGGCAGCGCTGAATCCTGGCTAACGCAGCAAGCCCACTACGACCTCGCCCATCTTCGCACCACCCACATCAAGCTTAAACGCCTCCAATTCGCGTAGCAGCCCCTTGTAAACCGCACAGAGACCAGATGGCCGGGTGCTACGCGAGCCGGTTTCGCAACTGGGGCATTTGACCTATCCTCACTCAATGTTTCGATCCTCTTCCTGAGAATTGCTCACGGCACGTCCTGTCGAGCTTTGGACAACGAGTTTCTATTCACGGTTCACTTCTCTACGGCACTGGTATGGTCATGAACAATTTTCCAGCCCTCGGGAAACCGCTGCCATACCAGCGAGAACACGCCGCCAACATCTCCTTTGTCGCGCTTCAGATGCCAGCGCCCTAACACCAGCGCTGCATCCGGCCCCAGAAAGCGGAACTCCAACTCCGAAAAATCAAGCTGTCCCATTGCTGCCTGGTCTGGATAATTCTTTTTGTAGCGCGCCATCACTCCATCCCACCCGCGCGAGACGCCGTTGCTGCCGGAAAACGTTAGCTCCGGCGAATGCCAGTAGCCCACCAGGAATGCGTCGACATCTCCGCGATTCCATGCTGCCTGCTGGGCATTCAACACCGCCGTTATCGCAGATTTATCCGCTTCGCGCGCCTCTGCCGCTTTCGTCTGCCTCCCCATTCGCACGCCCAGCGCAAACAACAGCATCAGCGCTGCCCCACCCAACACCCAGCGATAGTTCTTGTTCATTGTCTTTCCCCTTTGTAAGAGGAAGGAGCATAGGTTGGAGGACGCATATTTCGCAAGACCCGTCGTCGGAGTGGGATAAGAGAGCAAGGAGAAAAGCAGATCCCTTACTTCGTTCGAGATGACACGAGAGGAGACGCGGCGATGAAGATGGCCGGAACTCCTCTCGCCGAATATCATGGAGGCGAGGACGCATTGCGTGGAAAACGATGTCGGAGGGAAAGAGAGCTTCTTTTGGCGACGGATCGCGCAGCCGATTGTCGAGTTGCTACGGCAAGGCGTGACACCGGAAAAAATGGCGTTAAGTCTCGCGCTCGGCGTGGCGCTGGGAGTGTTTCCAGTTCTGGGGACGACGACCGCGCTTTGTGCGCTCGTGGCATTCCTTTGGCGGCTAAATTTGCCGGCGATTCAAATCGTGAATTATTTTGTGTACCCATTACAGATTGCCCTGCTCATTCCTTTTTTCCGCGCGGGCGAGAAGCTATTTGGTGCGCCGCATTTGCCGCTTTCCGTGTCGCAGATTGTTGCGGCCGTGCACCTCAGTTTCTGGGGCGCTACGCGATTCCTATGGACGACGATCTGGCATGCGGCAGTGGCATGGTGCCTGATCGCTCCGCTTTTTGTGGGATTGGCGTATGCGGTTCTGCTTCTGGTCTTGCGGCACGCGGTCAGAAGGACATTAAAAGAGAGGGCGACAGACTGAAGTCCGCCCCACTCACGAAGAAAAACTGGCTAGAGGATGTCAAGGACTTCTTCGTAGCGTTTGAAAGGTGGAATGAGATAGGCGCCAGCTAGTTCGGTGCGAGACCAGGCTAGCATTTGGCGCGCGATGTCGAAGCCGCGGTCGCGGGCGGCGGCGCCAGCGGATTCGAGCGACGCGAGCACCTGCGGCGGGATGACAATGCCGGGAACTTCGTTGTTGAGGCGCAGCGCTTGCTTGTAACTGTTGAGCGGCCAGATGCCGACCAGCACTGGAATCGATGGTTTGCCGCCGAGTTTTTTGACGAAGGCGTGCCAGTGCTCGGGATCGAAGATCGGCTGGGTCATCGCGAAGTGCGCGCCGGCTTCGATTTTGGCGTGGAAGCGCTCGATTTCGTTGTCGAGGTCGTCGGCGACGGGGTTGACGGCGACGCCGATCGCGAAATTGGTTGCGCCGCCGAGCGTTTTGCCGGCCCAGTCCGTGCCTTGATTGAGGCGGCTGAGAACTTTGACGAGGCCGACGGAATCGACTTCGTAAACGCCGCTGGTTTCGGGATAGTCGCCAACAGCAGGCGGATCGCCAGTGATGGCCAGAACGTTGCGCACGCCGCCAACGGTCCATGCGCCAAGCAGGCACGCCTGCAAGCCGATGATGTTGAAATCGCGCGTGGTGAGATGCGGGACGGTTTCCACGCCGCGGGCTTCGAGGGCGCCGGCCGTGATGAGCGCGTCCATGCCGACACGAGCCATCGCGCCGCTGTTGATGTCGATGGCGTCGACTTTTTTCGAGGCCATGATTTTCTCAACTTGCTCGTAGATGCGGTCGAGCGAAAGGCCTTTCGGCGGATCGATCTCGACGCAAACAGTAAATTCTTTGGCCTGGAGTTTCTTCCAGAATTTGCTTTCGGGCTCGCGCTGCAAAACGGGCGCAGGTTTTGCGACGACTTCGACCGAGTGATGCCCGGCGGTGGATTTTGCGGGACGCAGCGACTTGACGGCTTCGGCCATGGCGCGAATGTGCGCAGGAGTTGTGCCGCAGCAGCCGCCGAGAATACGCACGCCGAGAGCGGCGGCTTCGCGTGCGAAGAGCGCGAAATACTCTGGCGAAGATTTTGGATAGACGATGCGGTCGCCTTCGCGTTTGGGCAAGCCGGCATTGGGCATACCGCTGACGCGAAGGTCGTCGACTTCGGTGAGTTCGCGCAAGATTTTGAGCAAGGGCTGTGGGCCGAGGGTGCAGTTGGCGCCGATGACCTGAACGTTTTTTGCTTTGAGTTGCGCCGCGGCGTCCGCAGGGCGAAGGTCGCCGTATGTTGTGCCTTCTTCCGAGTAGGTGAGTTGGGCGACGATCGGCAAGCCGGAAAAAGAACGAATCGCGTCGACGGCGAGAAGAATCTCTTCGATGTAAGAAAAAGTTTCGAGAATGTAAAAGTCGACGCCGCGTTCTTCGAGAGCGAGCGCCTGCTCGTGGAATACGTCCAGAATCTCGCCGGGCTCGGGATGACGGGATTGCACCCCGAGGCCGAGAGGTCCGATGGAGCCGGCGATGAGAACTTCGCGCGAGGCGGATTCGCGGGCTTCGCGAGCGATCTTTACGCCGCGGGAGTTGAGGCGCTGCACTTCGTCGGCGAGGCCGAGCGGTGCGAGCTTGAAGCGGTTCGCGCCGAACGTGTTGGTCTCGATAATTTGCGCGCCAGCTTCGATGTACGCCTGATGAACGCGGAAAACAGCTTCAGGCTCGGTGGCGTTCAGTTCATCGAAACAACGCTGCGTGCCGACAGCTTCGTGCAGCATTGAGCCCATCGCGCCATCGGCGATGAGGATCGAGTCTTTCAGCCGTTCATTGAAGTCAAGAATCTTCAAAAGTATTTTACCTTACTCTCATGGGTTGGGTTGCGCGGCCGCACTCAACGTTTTTGTTCCATGAGGCTGGCGACGGTGCTCATTAGATCGTACTTGGTTAGGATTTCGAATTTGGCGCCGTCCATTTCGACGAAGACGGCGGGATTTTCGTGGCTGAGAATGTAAGTGACACGCTCGACAGGCGAAGTGCCGGGAATCCGCGGGAGCGGCTTGCTCATGACTTCGCGGACGACGAGTTTGCGCAGATCCTTGCCCTGGAGGGCCATGGTGAGGATTTGGTCTTCGTAGATCGTGCCGATGGGGAGATTTTCTTCGAAGACAGGAATTTGCGAAATGTCCTGCTCCTGCATAGTTTTCAGCGCGTGGAAAACGGTTTGATAGGGACGCGCAATGACGAGCTCGCGCACCTTGCCAGCTTTATGCTTGGCGTTGACGACTTCGGCGGCAGTGATGCGAACGGCCGCTTCCACGTAGCCGCGCTCGCGCATCCATTCGTCGTTGTAGACCTTGCTGAGATAGCGCATGCCGGTGTCCGGAAGGAATGCGACGACAAAAGCTTCTGGGCCGAGGTCTTTGGCGAGGCGGAGTGTTGCGGAGATACAGCCACCGCCGGAGCCGCCGGTGAAAATGCCTTCGAGCTTTACGAGACGGCGCGCATACACAAAGCATTCTTCGTCGTTGACTTGAATAACGTCGTCGAGAATTTTGAGATTCATGGTGGTGGGAAAAAAATCTTCACCGATGCCTTCAACAACGTAAGTCTTGGGCTTAATGGTTTCGCCGCTTTTGAAGAAATCGTAATAGAGCGAACCAAAGGGATCGACCCCGATAATCTTGACGGCGGGATTTTTTTCCTTGAGATATTTTCCAACGCCGCTGACGGTGCCGCCGGTTCCCATTCCGCAGACGAAATGGGTGATTTTGCCTTGGCTGTCTTCCCAGATTTCTGGGCCGGTGGTGAGGTAATGAGCCTCGGGGTTCATGGGATTGTCATATTGATTGGGATAAAACGAATTGGGGACTTCGCGAGCGAGTTTTTTGGCGACGGAATAGTAGCTGCGGGGATCATCGGGTTCGACAGCGGTGGGGCAGACGATAACTTCGGCGCCGAGAGCTTTGAGAAGATCAACTTTTTCCTTGGATTGCTTGTCCGTGATGGTGAAAACCATCTTGTAGCCACGGACGGCAGCGACAAGAGCGAGACCCATGCCCGTGTTGCCGCTCGTACCTTCGATGATTGTGCCGCCGGGTTTGAGGAGGCCGCGCTTTTCAGCGTCGTCAATCATGGTGACGCCAATTCGGTCTTTCACCGAGCCGCCGGGATTGGTGTAATCGGCTTTGACGAAGATCTGCGGCTTAAGGCCCTGGTTAATGCGATTGAGGCGCACGAGCGGCGTGCGGCCAATGGCTTCGAGAATATTGTTACATAGCATGCAGTTTTCCGAGGCGCGGCCCGGCGAGAACATCGCACTGAGGCTGTGCCATAATTCCTTCAGTTTAGCATGCAGCCTTGCGGCGACACAGGAAGGTGAGGCGAAGGAGGCTCATTTGGCACGGGAGAATATTTCAAGTGGGACTGCTTGGGAGCCGATTGTGGGCTACTCAAGGGCGGTGAGGATTGGAAATGTCATAGCGGTTTCCGGGACTACGGCTACGGGGCCGGACGGCAAGATTGTGGGAGTGGGAGATCCCTACGCGCAGACAGTGCAGACGATTCGGAACATCGAAGCAGCGCTGACCAAAACAGGCGCGGCATTGAAGGATGTAGTGCGGACGCGAATTTTCGTCACCAACATTGCGGAGTGGGAAAAGATTGGTCGGGCGCATGGAGAGTTTTTCGGGGCGATAAGGCCGGCGACGAGCATGGTGGAAGTTAGCAAGTTGATTTCGCCGGAGATGTTGGTGGAGATCGAGGCGGACGCGGTGGTGGAGTGAAAAAAGAAGAATTAAAGAAGCAATGAAGTGAAGAATTAAAGAGGCCGGCTTCGGGCGCGGTAAGGAAGACTTCATGAGCAGCGCACTTTACGACGGATTTATTGCGGATTATTACGACGAGTCGCCGATTGTGCGGGGACGTGTGGGGGATGTTGCGTTTTACCGCGATGCGGTGCACGAACACGGCGATCCGGTACTTGAACTGGGCTGCGGTACCGGGCGAATTACGTTGGCACTTGCAGAAGCGGGACACCGGGTAACGGGGCTGGATATTTCCGAGCGGATGCTGGAACGGTGCAATCAGAAGCGGGCGGGATTGCGGACCGAGGCGCGCGAGCGGGTGCATTTGGTGCAGGGGGACATGACAAAGTTCGATCTCGAGGAAAAATTCCGGCTGGTGATTATTCCGTTTCGGCCGATGCAGCATCTCCTGGAAGTGGAAGACCAAATGTCGTGCCTCGAATCCGTGCGGAAGCACCTTTGGGCCGTTGGACGACGAACAGGAGAGCGGAGAGGCCGGCTGATTCTGGATGTTTTTCAGACGGATGCTGAGCGGATGCACGATCCGGCGTATCAAGAAGAAGGGTTGGTCGCAGAATATTCGATGCCGGACGGGCGTCGCGTGAGGATTATGGAACGGGTTACGGCGTTTCACCGGGCCGAACAGAGGAATGATGTGGAGATGATTTTTTATGTGACGGACGCGCGGGGGAGGGAGGAGCGCCTCGTGTTTGCCTGGACGCTTCGCTATTTTTTTCGGTATGAGGTGGAGCATCTTTTGGCTCGGTGCGGGTTTCGGGTTAGCGCGGTTTATGGCGACTTTGATCGGTCGCCTTTGGCGGATAGTTCTCCAGAAATGATATTTGTGGCCGAGGCAGGTTGAGCTTGGTTAACGATAACGGAGGCCCCCTCCCCTGTTTTTTGTAAATGTTGTTTCTAAAGGACTTAGGTTTTCGGCTAAGTCGTTTAGATCCGTCAGTTGCGGAGGAATTTTGTAAATGTTGCTGTTAAACGACTTAGGAAAAGCGGCAGCAGAGCTGCCGCACTCCACGTCCCGCCGCTTCTCCTGGCCCACATTCAGGAGCGGATCAGGGCTTATTTAACACAGAGAGAGGTCATGGAGAGTTCGCCGGAGTTGGGTTGAAAACCGGAACTGCTGGGCCTGAAAAAGGAAGAGCGGCAGGGTGGCTGCCGCTCACGACATTCGTGGAATTACCCGAGACAAATACTACTAGATGTTATCGCGCAAGTCAAGACAAATCGCGTGTACTGGGGCTCACCAGTGGGCGCGGATGCGGTACTTCAGGACCGACGTGCCGTTCTTGTCCACGGGGACGAGAAACTGAGCGGCGAAGGCGGCGGTTTTGGTGAATTTGTAGCTGGAATCTAGCATCTCCCAGTCGCCGCCGATGGGCTCGTTTACTTGGACGGTGATGGGAGTGTCCTTGTGGTTGCGTAATGTGATTTCGTATTCCATTTCCCAGGTGCGGGTTTCGATTTTCTTGAAGTCGGTTTGTTTGCGCTCGGCGATTACGTCGAAGGCGTTGCCGATGTGGATGGTGACGTTTTCGTCTTTGGGAGTGTGGTCGATGCGGTCTTCGCCGACGAAGAGGATTCCGCCCTTGGAGTCCTTCTGATAGACGCGGACGTTGCCTGCGGGCAGCGGCATGCCTAGTCCGGCTTTTTCTTCATTCTTAAATTTGTAATAGACCATGACCGGATCCTTTTGCGGCTGGCCGGGAGCTTGCGCGCTGCGGTAATAGAAGTTCTGGCCGTTGACGACGAAGATTTTTTCGACGGGTACGCCGGTGCCTTCGAGAAGACTGATCTGTTTGGTTTCTTTGTCCTCGACGGAGGTGCGGCGGCCGAGCGTATAGAGATGGTATTCGCTGAAATTCTCCTGCTGGAATTGGGCCGGGGCGGGAGCGGCTTTAGCCATGACGCGCGCGTCCATCATCTCGTTCCTGCCATTCACAGGGAGGCGATTCAAATCACCGGCGACTAGCTGCAGCCGGGCATTGTGGAAGGCGGTGCCACTGTTGTTGACGAGCGTGACCCAGCCGTCGAGGTCGGCGACTTTGTCGTCGCGGCCGACGGTCAAAACATAGTCGGAATTCCAGGAGAGGCTGTTGGCAAGGTAAGAGGCTTCGATCTGTTGTTTGCGCGAACCGGAATTCTCGAGAGACATGAGGAGCGTTGGGCGATCATAGAGATTTGCAGGAATGTCCGGGAAGCGGTAACTCTCGGCGTAGCCTCCGGTGACGATGTCGTTTCCGATTTTCCAGACCTGGCCATTGTTATCGGAAAGAAGCGTGGCTTTGATTTCTTCGTGCTTGGTCGTGCCGTTGTCTTGATAGGAGCGAACGAGAGTGACTTCCTTGCCGACGTATTTGTGGAGGAGCTTGGCAGGTTCGAGGAGATCGTATTCGTAGTTCTGCTCGATGACGCCGAGTTTTTCGGGATCGGTGAGAGAGCGGAAATGGACAGTTGCGGGATTGACGGTGGCGGCGATGTCCATGAATTTTAGGCGGAACGTGCCGCTGGGCAAAGTGAGATTGCGGACGTCGCGCACAAGAGCGATGTTGGAATTGTAGACAGTGATGTTGAGATCGATCTGATCGTTGAGGCTAGTGGATTGATCGGAGGCCGTGGCGCGAGGAGCTTCTTTCTCTTGCGCGGCAAAGACTTCTTGCCTGCGGAAGGACGGATAAAACAGCGCGGCAGCGCCAATCAGTGCAACCGTGCCAGAGAGAATCCAGGGCATGCGGCGCTGAACTCTTGATTTGCGGAGTTCCATGATGTTCACCTCACTCAAGATTTCGCTTCCAGCTTAGAACGATGGGGCGAGAATTCCTTGCAAGAGGTGAGAGCGAATGCTTGCCAGTTACTACTCATTCGAAACCGGGGACCAGGTCACTCCACCATCGGCGGTTTGATAGGTCTTGATAACACCGGTCTGCGGGTCGGGTACAAACCAAATCCACGCGTGCATGGCGTCGGTGGCACGAACGCTGATGAGATTGTTTGTGATGGGCGATTCCAGCTTAATCCAGTGCGTGCCGCCATCGGTAGTTCGCAGGATGGTTCCGGAGGCACCAACAATCCAGCTGACTTTTGCCGAGGGAGCCGAGCCGGCGAGCAGATCGGTGTAGACACCGCTGATTTGTGGCGTCCACGTCACACCTTTGTCCTTGGAATGTTCGAGAGAACCGGCTGGGCCGATGCGCCAGGCCTGCTTTTCACCTGGAGCCCAGAAGACGTGGGGATTCTGGAGAGCGGCGGCGCGCATCATGGCGCGCCCATTTACGGCGGATTGGGGAGCGGCGGAAACTTCGACGGACTCTGTCACCGCAGAAATTGCATCCGCGTTCGCAGACTCTGCTTTAGGTACTGCGACGCTCGATGCTGGAGCGGGCGCTGGTGGAGGAGCTGCCGGTGCCGCGCCTCCGACCGAAACCGGTTTGCCTGCAGCAGGCTGCGGAATGCTGCCATCCGCGAGGAAGCTGGGTTCAGAGGCGGGGGGTGGAGGCGCCGGAGGCGGCGCAGCTTTCAAACGCTGGACTTCCTCAAGCCTATCTCCTGCGCTGGAGGAGACCTGCGCGTCAAGCTTCTTTCCAAGGAGGGCACCGGCGGCCCCCGGAGCGGCGTGCATTGTTTGTTGTTGTTCTTGTTTTTGCTGGCTCAAGAAAGGTCCGTGAGGGGGCTTCGCCGCAGCCTGAAACGGGGATTGTTGGGTTAGCTGGATTTGGTTCTGAGGCGATTTGGAAGCGAGATCACGACTTGCCGAGGCGGCGCCGGCATCGGATGGCGCGTCGGGCAGATCTTTCTCCTTGCGCCCATTCTCCCGGTCTGCGTTCGGGATGACACTCGTGGATTTCGCGAGAGGCGCGACGCTCTGAGGCTGCCGATTTTCCGCTACTTCGACGGACGAGGGCGGCGTGACCTGCAAAGGCTTCGGTTCATTGAGGGAAACCCAAACGATCAGAGTTGCGGCGATAGCGCCGACAGGAACGAGCCACAGCCATCGCAAATTGTGAGGAGCACTTGGACGAGCGATGTGCGCAGGTGAAGTGTTTCTAGGGGGGGAAACAGGTTGCTTTAGGACTGCGACATTCTCGTTGGTTTCCAGACTCTCAGGAATGTCGAGAGGCGTCTCGAGATGGGCGAGGACAAGCTGGCAGTGTTCGCAGCCTACGACATGCTGCTTCCAGAGATTACGTTCTTCGGAAGAGAGAGCGCCATCGTGATAGGCCGCGAGAATTTCCGGATCGGGACAAAGCTCTACCTTGCGTTCGGCAGGCACTCCAGCGAGGGCGTTTGCGCCTCCGTCCGAAGACGCGGAGGAACGCAGATGGCGGGCGAGCGCTTTTTCAAAGTTTCGGTCGCGATCGTCAGGCGCCATGGTCTTCTCCTTTCTTAGAACGAGGGTTGGCGGGGTTCTTGCATTGACAGTGGATGGAGCAGAGTTTCATGGCCCGGGCCTCCCCGGTGCGGGGGTGGGACGGGTGCGGCGTTCCAGGAGCCTTTCGAGATCGAAGGAGGCGTCCACGGATGCGTATTCAAAACAGAGAGAAATTTGCGCGTCGCTGAGGCCAAGTTCGGCGGCGAAACCGTTGACGGCAGGGCAGCCGTTGCGGAGAGTTTCTTCGATGGTTCGACGGAGAGCGAGGCGAATGCGATCCAGATTGCGCGAGACGCTGGACTCGTGCTCGCCGACTTGTCTGCCGATATCGGCTAGGGTTTGCTCCTTGGCGTAATATAGGCGGAGACGCTGTTCATCGCGCGCGTCGAGAGTTGTGAGAGCCGCTTGCAGGGCGCGCACGAAAAGAGCGATGTAGCGCTCGCGATGAGGGTCGGCGGGCTGAACGGAAACGGCGGATGGGATTTTCTGGGCGCCAGGTTTTGCGTCATCGTCGTCAAGAGATTCGAAGCGCCGGCCAGCGCGGATGGCGTCAATGTGGCGCTGCGCGAGAACGGCGCGGAGCCAGGTTTTGAGCGAGCTGCGGCCGTGGAAATAGCGGAAAAGAGAGCGCTCGCGGCGGGTGCCGTCCGACAACCCATAAAGCTCGGCAAAGAGAGAGTCGGCGAGCTCGCAGGCTTCCGGGGAAGCTGAGCTGCAACGTAGAACTGCGGCCGCTGCGGCGCGGAGGTAGGGGCGATACGCGCCGACGAAATGCTCCCACGCAGGTTCGCAATTCTCCAAGCAAGCGGTGGCGAGAGCCAGGTCCTCCAGATGGAGGGCGGCCAGGTATTCATCGACCTTTTCAGCTGACGGGGATCCGCTGGCAAGCCGTTTCTCCGCGCTGCGCTCGAGGGAAGCGGCGAATTGCTCGCGGGAGAGGCCCCAGCTGCCGGCTTTGGACTGCGCATAGAGCCACTCCAACTTGGCTGGCGAAGGCGCCAGCGATTGAGCCTGGCCGACGCGACCGGCAGGCTTTTTGCCTTCTGAACGGGCTGAGGTGTCTTCCTTCATGTGCAATTCAGGTATTTACAGTATGGCAGAGCATCCAACGCCATAAGTATCCTCGGCATCCTATGAGCTTAATCCAGCTTGGGACGAACTGTAGCTAAAAGTACAGACCGGAAAAGACTGGATTGCGGTATCCTATACAGGTTGCGCTTCCAACCCCGCAACTAGAACCGCCTCGCCGGGTTAGCAGATGGGTGCAAACCGTGCGCTCGCGGGACCATTAGCGACTTCGCGACGCTAGTACGAAAGTCCTATTAGGCCACCCTCAGCCCCGTAAGTACCCTAGTACTTGTAAAGCGCAGGTTTCGAAAAAACTGGCGAACTTGGGAATGCTGGGCCTTTCTAGATGTCCGAGGTTCCCAAAAATGAATCACTCGAGGCGGCACGCGGATGACAACCATGATTTCAGATCGACCACGGAGTGCGACGCGGCTGGGCGTCGGATTAGACGCCGACCGGCGTCGCTCACCTAACGCGGACGCGTGGAAGACGGCGATTGGGACGAAGCCGATAGCCGCTCGGCTCGCATTGCTGCCAGACTCGAAGCCCCGCTGGAGCCGGATAGGCGTCAGCGCCGGAGTTCAACTTAGCTTGCTGATTTTTTGCGTGTTGATTCCGCTGATTTATCCGGACCAGTTGCGGACCGCGTTGAATTATCGAAATGTCGAGATAGCCACGCCGTTGACGGAGATTCCCGTGGCGCCGCCGCCCCCGCCGCCCGAGAAGGTGGTGAAGGCGAAAACGCCCCCGCCGCCAAAACCGGCAGTAGTCGAGCCCGTGAAGCTCGATCCCAAGAAGCCGCACATCTTCGAGATTCCGAAGGCCGTAGTGCCCAAGGTGCAAAAAGTGGAAGCGCTGGCGCCGGAGATGCAGGCACACCTGGAAGCGGCGAAAATCGATACAACAAACAATGGACCCAAGAAACCCAAAGATGACGTGAAGCTGAATAATATGGATTCAGGAAGCGCTGCGCCGGCGACGGTGAAAGCGCCCGTGGATAAGGTGCAGACAGGCGGCTTTGGCGATCCGAATGGGATGGCTGGCAAGGGAGATCCGAATCACGCGACCAATGTGAACCGATTGGGTTCACCTGCGCTACCCGGCGGGCCAGGGTACGGCAACGGGACTGGCGGCGACAAAGGGATTAAAGGAACCGTGGCGAGCACAGGGTTTGGGAACGGCATAGCCAACCCACCGCCAAGCGGAGGCAAGCAAGGGAAAGTGGTGTCTTCCGGATTTGGGGACCAAGCGGCGGCGGATGCACCGAAGAAAAAGGTGGCGGCCGGAGGACCGGCGGACACGCCTGTTGACATCCTGGACAAGCCCAAGCCAGAGTACACGGCCGAAGGGCGTAGTCTTAAGTTAGAAGGCGACGTGGTCATCGACGTGGTGTTTCTCTCGAATGGCACCATGCAAGTGAATCGCGTCGTAAGCGGATTGGGCCACGGCCTCGATGAGGCTGCGGTCCGTGCGGCCCAAACAATCAAGTTTAAACCTGCAAAACGCGAAGGCCAGCCGGTCGATTTTCCGGCACGCGTGCGGATTGAGTTCCGCATGGCCTACTGAGGGGAGAGAGAAATGCGTAAGCTAGCTATAGTTGTCCTCGGGTTCGTCTTGGTTGGGTCCGGGACCATCGCCAGCGTGGCGGCGGCAGAACCGCAGCAAGCGCGGACGATGGATCAAGTGATCGATCGTGTGATCACGAACGAAAACCGTCTCGATCAGCAGATCCGGCAGTATTCGCCGCTGGTGGAGACGTACATACAAAACCTGAAACCCGACAAGGATCTCGGCTACGTCCCCGCAGGAGATAAATATTTCCTGGGCCGGGCCGACTTCGCGAAGGGCGTGGCGCTGGTGTCGCTGAGCGACGCGCAGAGCAAAGGGAAGAAAGTCTTCGGGTCCGTGGGAAATTTCTTTTCGTTCGCGATGCAGTTTCTTCCGGACGGTTTCCTACAGATGATTTTCATCGACACGAACGGCTTCGACAAACAGCACTACAAGTTTGACTATGTGCGGCGCGAGTTTCTTGGCGAAGTGCGCTGCCTGGTGTTCGACGTCTCTCCTCAGGAAAAGTCGGGCAAGGGGCGGTTCCTCGGGCGCATCTGGGTCGAGGACCAGGACTATAACATCGTGCGTTTCAACGGCGCGTACAGCGGCGGCGGACACTCGAGCTGGTACTTCCATTTTGATAGCTGGCGAACCAACGTACAGCCAGGCATGTGGATGCCGTCGTTTATCTACAGCGAAGAAAAAGATCTGCACTACGCGATGAGCAAGAAACTGGACTTCAAGGCGCAGACGCGGCTGTGGGGATATAACCTCGGCCATGCGCAGCAGGAGCAAGAGCTCAGCAAGATTCTAGTCGAGACGCCGGTGCAGGATGATACGAAGACATCCAATGACTTGACGCCTATCCAGGCACAGCGCTCATGGGACCACCAGGCCGAAGACAATGTGATCGACCGTCTGGAGCGCATCGGATTGATTGCGCCAAAGGGCGAAGTCGACAAGGTCCTCGAGACCGTCGTGAACAACCTTGAGGTGACGAACAATGTGGACGTCGAACCGGAAGTACGCTGCCGGGTAATGATGACGTCAACGCTGGAATCTTACACCCTCGGCCACACCATCGTGATCAGCCGCGGATTGATCGACGTGCTGCCGGATGAGGCCAGCCTCGCAACAATTATTGCTCACGAGTTGAGCCACGTCATTCTTGGCCACCGGATGGACTCCAACTTCGCCTTCTTTGACCAGTTGCTGGTCGACGACAAGGAAACTTTCCGCCACTTTGGTTTTGCGAGGACCCCGGACGAAGAAAACGCCGCCAACGCAGAAGCCATCAAGCTGCTGAACAATTCTCCGTACAAGAATCAGCTTGGGAACGCGGGCCTATTCCTTTCGGCACTCGCGGCGCGCCAGAAGGAAATTCCAAACCTGGTCAGCGCACACTTGGGTAACCGCGTACCGGTGATCGGCGATCTCAAGTCAACGACTCCGGTGGACTCGAAACAGAATCCGCAGATGATCGCGGCATTGCCGATTGGCGGCCGCGTGAAGCTGGACCCCTGGAACGACAATCTCTCGCTGATCAAGAGCAAACCAGTGGGCACTGTCGCCGAGCGCGAGAAAATGCCGTTCGAGGTGACGCCCTTCATGCCTTACCTGACGCGTTTTGGCAGCGATGCAGGCAAACCGATTGCAGCCAGCGCTGTCACGCAAGGTGATCCGAAAGCGGGCGACGCGCCAAACAAACCAAACCAGTAAATCTTGAAACTGGAAAAATTCGGCCCGGCGAAGATACTTTCACGGGGCCGTTATTTCTTTGGATAGAGAAACTTACTTTTCGGGTGCGAGGTTCTGCATCAGCTTGTAGTTGAATTCCACACCATCGTAATAATCCTGGACTCTTACGCGCTCGTCCTGGCCGTGCGCCCTGCGATTGTCGAGGTCCAGGAACACGCCGGCGATGCCATAGGTAGGAATCCCCGCCATGCGCAAAAAACGGCCGTCCGAAGCACCTGTGTCCATCACAGGCATAATGGGCAGCGGACCCCAGATGCTGGCAGAGGCACTTTCGACGGCTTTCATGAGGTCAGGGCGAAGCGGGGAAGGCGGCACAAGTTCTGGAGGGACAAGATTGCCGTCCGCATCGCGCTGCTCGACGAAGCTCACCCTGATCTGAGGGTCATCCACGACCTTGATCAGAGCTTCTTTGATTTTGTTTGGATCTTCGCCCGGCAGGATGCGGCAATTTACATTGGCACGAGCGGTTTGCGGCAATGCGTTCGGAGCGTGGCCGCCGGAAAGCATGGTGGCCACGCAAGTGGTGCGAAGAATCGCGTTGTAAAATTCGTTTTCTGAGAGCCGCACCAGCACTGCGACGTCTGGGGAGGGGTTCGCCGCAGCTTTCATATCCTTTGCTAGCGGACCTCCTTCGATGGCGGCGCTTTTTTCCAGCATGGAGCGCGTAATTTCGTTTAACTCCACTGGAAAATTGAATTTTGAAAGCCTCGTCAATCCCTCAGACAAATGATAAATGGCGTTATCGCGCGTTGGACGGGAGCTGTGGCCTCCGGGATTCTTCACCTCTAACTGAAAGTCGACGTACACCTTTTCACTGGCCTGCACAGCACCGTATATTTTCTTGCCTTTGTCGCTCATAAAATCGCCGCCATCGAGATTTACGCAGTACTCCGCTTCAATCCAATCGCGGTGATGTTTGAGCAGCCACTCAACGCCGTTGAAGTTGCCGCCCTCCTCATCGGCGGTGAGCGCGAGGATCAGATCGCGATTGGGTACGAGGCCCGATTTTTTCATGCGGATAAAATTCGTCACGAGGATAGCGGCGCCGTCTTTGATGTCCACGGTGCCCCGGCCATAGAAATAGCCGTCCTTTTCGACAAATTGAAAGGGATCGGTGGTCCAGTCTTCGCGGCGCGCTTCGACGACGTCCAAATGGGCCAGGAACAAGATTGGTTTCTGTTGCCCGGTTCCATGCAAGCGCGCGACAAGATTTTTCTTGCGGTCATTGGGCCCGGCCACGATGATATCTTGCTCCGAAAAGCCGGCATCGTGTAGGCGCTTGGCCAGAGCCTCAGCGGCAGTGGTCACGTTGCCAATGGAATCCGTGGTATTGATTTCGATCAGCTGCTTGAAAATCTCGCGCGATTGCTGCCTTGTATCATCCTGCCCTCGCGCGAAGCCGAACGGCGCAAGACTCAAGAGAATGCCGAGCAGCATCATCCAGTTGTTCCGTTTAGGCATTCATAGCTCCTTGGGAAAAACGCGCTTTGCCAGCGTAACGGTCGCATCGCAGGTGCGTCAAACAGTTTGCGGGCGCGGGATCTAGAGAGTATCGCCGTAGGTTGCCTCGCACCTGGCGCATTTCATAAACTGGCTCTGTGACTACGACGGGAGGATGACGTGACATCAACGAAGAAGCGCATGACGCAGATTGCCTTTGGCGCAGGATTGTTCATTGCGGGAATCGCAGCGGGTTCGCTGCATGCCGGGAGTGCGGTGGGGCAAAACCGGTTCAGCCAGCCGAAAACAGTGCTGCATGTCGTGATTTATAAGTTCAAGGACGCCACATCGAATAACGACCGCGAGAATGCCATCAGCGGAATCAAAGAGATGGCCGGCAAGATTCCTGGAATCAAAAATGTGTGGCTTAAGACCGAACGCAACCAAATTAAGGATTTCAGCGGCATCTATGCCATTGAGTTCACGAGCGCAGAAGCCGCCGCCGACTATGCCGAGAGCCCGATTCATGAAGCATGGTCCAAAAAATGGCAGGAGTTGCGAGAGAACAGCCTCTCGTTTCAGATTTCGAATCCGTAAGGCTTCCGCCAACCGCGTTCGGGGCTAGGGCGCACGCGGGCCATGCTTAGCGGATAATTCCGAACCTACGCCGGAAGACGGCGTCCACCATCCTGTCTGAGAGTAGCCGCTTGCACCATTTCGCGACGACCGCTAACCCGGTGACGAGGTAACGGATTCTCGGATTCGGTGTTTCTATCGCCTGCAGAACAATACGCGCGCAATCTTCTGGAGTGGTTCTCGATTTGGTGCGAGCGCCAGTGACGCTGGCGAGGAATCGCGCGTACAGCGGGGCGTAGGGGCCGTTGCTCATTTTGTCCAGGTAGGGTTTGGAGAGATCCATCGCGGCTTGCTGGATGCCAGTGACGATGTAGCCCGGCTCGATCAGGACCACCTGTACGCCGAAGGGATAGAGTTCGAGGCGCAGCGCGTTGCTCATGGCTTCGAGGGCGAACTTGCTGCTGCTGTAAGCGCCTTGCGTTGGAGCGGTCACAAACCCGGAGACGGAGCTCATCATCACAATGCGGCCGCGCTTTCGTTCGCGCATATGCGGCACTACGGCTTGCGTGACGCGCAGGACACCGAAGAAATTCGTTTCGAACTGGCGCCGCCAGTCCTCCATGTGCAAGTCTTCGACGGCAGCGGAGAAGTTGACGCCTGCATTGTTGAAGAGGACGTCGATGACGCCCGCCTTTGCGAGAACGGCAGCCACGGTTCGCTGGACGGAAGCGTCATCGCAGACGTCGAGTTCCAGCGTTTCAAGCGACAAATGTTTTTCTCGGGCGAGCGAGTCGAGCTGGGCGCGTTTTTCTGCCGAGCGTCCAGCGGCGAAAACGCGATAGCCGCGCTGCGCCAACAGGAGAGCAGTGGCTCTGCCTAAGCCATCCGTCGCCCCGGTGATGAGCACCGATTTTTGAAGTCCTGCCCCGTCCGTCATTCTTCCCTCCAAGCCGCGGAAGCATTATGCTACCCCGGTTCTTCTTTAGAGCGGGCGCGAAATGGGCATGCTATAAAACGGCTGAAACGTTTGTTGCGCGCGGCCCGTCACATGGTGCAGCAGCCGGTCTGGTGCCCGGAAAAATACAAAAGTGAGGCGATGATGGGAATTTCGAGTGGAAGGTTGTGTGAGTCTGCACCGGCGGGCAGCCGTTGGTTGCGGAAAATGTGGCTGCTGGCCGCGGCAGCTTTTCTTTTCGCGAGCTTCATGGGCGGTCTTGCGCGCGCTCAGAGCGCTCAAGCGAACGATGAAGAGTACGGAAAGAAAATACGCGAGTTTACGACGGAGAAGTTCTTCCTCACCGATCTTGTCGATCATCTCCCAGCCTCCGCCACGGTCCCTGCCCCGGACAAAATTCTTGGCCACATCGTTGGTGCGCCGGACTTTCTGACTTATTCGAAGGACATCTACCGGTATTACGACGAGCTCGCGAAGGCCAGCCCGCGAGTGAGAGTCTATCGCGTGGGCAAATCGGAAGAGGGACGCGACTTTCTGCTCGTGGCCGTGAGCGACGAGGCGAACATCGCGCAGCTCGACCACCTGCGCGATATCACCGCGAAACTCGCCGATCCCCGCAAAATTACCGACGCGGATGCAAAACAGCTCATCACTGGTGGCAAGCCGTTTTACTGGGCGTCCGGATCGATACACTCTCCCGAGACGGGTTCGCCAGAAATGTTGATGGAATTGGCTTACCGGCTGGCCGTGGAAGATTCCCCGTTTATTCAAAACATCCGCAAGAACGCTGTATTTCTGATTACGCCGATCGTCGAAGTGGACGGCCATGACCGAGTTGTGGACTCCTGGAACTACAAAAAGGCCAATCCTGACAAGCAGCAGCCAGACCTCGTTTACTGGGGACACTACGTGCAGCACGACAACAATCGCGACGGCATCGCCATGGGTCTCAAACTCTCACAGATGATGATGCAGGATTTTTTCTACTGGCATCCGCAAGTACTGCACGATCTGCATGAGTCGATTCCGTATCTATATGTCTCAACCGGAACGGGACCTTATAACGCGTGGCTCGACCCCATCGTGATCAACGAGTGGCAGAAGTTTGCCTACAACGATGTGCAAGGCATGACGGAGCGCGGCGTTGTCGGCGTGTGGACACACGGTTTCTATGACGGCTGGGCGCCCAACTACATGTTTTATGTGGCGAACGGCCACAATTCGATCGGCCGCTTCTACGAAACGTACGGCAATAGCACTCCCGAAACGAAGTTAGCGGAGCTGCCGCCAAGCTCCACGAGCCGCGCGTGGTTCCGGCCCAACCCGCCACTGCCCAAAGTCATGTGGTCGCTGCGCAATAACACCAATCTGGAAGAAAGCGGCGTACTTCTTTCGCTGGACTACACCGCGCAGCACGGTCAGGAACTCCTGAGGGATTTCTATGAGAAGAGTAAACGCTCCGTTGCGAAGGCCACCACGGAAGGCCCAGCAGCTTGGGCCATCGTGAATGACGGCAGGCGTCCGGCGCTTGCAGCCCAACTGGCGAATTTGCTGCAGAAACAAGGCGCCGAGGTAGAGAAGCTCGAACAGGACTTCGAAGTGAGGGAAACAGTGTCGCCAACGGCAAAGTCCGCGGACGCCAAGAGCGCTGATGCGAAAGCTGAGAAACCCAAGGACGACGCAGCTGCTAAGAAAACCGAGGAAGCGAAGAGCACTAAGCTCCCGCTGGGCAGCTACATCATTCGCATGGACCAGCCTTACAGCCGCATGGCAGACATGCTGCTGGACACGCAGTATTACTCGACGAACGACCCGCGTCCTTACGATGATACGGGTTGGACGCTCGGACCTTTGCGCAATGTGAAGACCGTGCGCATCACGGACACAGCGATTCTTAAAGCACCGATGACCCTTGTGGACACGACCGCCAGATTCGATGGCGGTGGCGTGATTCCTCCGCATTCTGAAAAAGGAAAAGCGGCAGTCGCTGCGAAATTTTATGTGATCAACGCTACGGGCGAACCCAACCTTGCGACTCTGCGTTTTCGGCTAAAGGACGCGAAGTTTTATGCCGCGGAAGACGGCTTCGAGGCCGCCGGACAGAAATTCGTTCCCGGCACTTTTATTCTTCCGCTCGAAGGCAATCCAGCCGACCTGGATCTGCGACTAAATGCAGCAGCCCGGGAGCTGGGCGTTCGCGTCACGAGCGCGCAGTCCGTTCCAGATGTGGCGCGGCATGAAGTCGGCGTTCCCCGCATTGCCCTGATGCACAACTGGACGGACACGCAGAACGAAGGCTGGTTCCGCCTTGCCCTGGAAGAGACCGGAGTGCCGTACGCCTACATTTCTGATATCACCGTGCGCAATACGGCCAATCTGCGCGAGAAGTATGATGTGATTCTGTTTCCTCCGACATTTTTTGGTCTTCAGCAAATTCTGAACGGCATACCGGCGCGCACCGGACCAGATGGCAGCGAAGCCGGCGGGCCGATTCCCTGGCAGAATTCTTCCACGACGCCGAACTTCGGCGGAGTCGACGAAGCTGCGGACATTCGCGGCGGTTTGGGCTTCGACGGCGTGGCTCATCTTAGGAAATTCATCGAGGACGGCGGCCTCTTCATTCCCATCGGCCCCAGCGCGCATCTGCCGATCGAACTTGGGATCACCGATACCGTAATCATCAACGATACACACCAGCTGCAAGCGCGGGGTATGATCGCTCGCGCTACCGTTGAGGACAAAGCCAGCCCGATCACCTACGGATATGACGATGCCGTCGGCGTGTACTTCAATCAAGGGCCGGTGTTCAGCGTTTCGGTTGCGGGGAGATTTGGCCGGTTTTTTGCCGACGATGCAGGTGGCTCGCGCCCCAGCGGCAGAGGCTCGATGACCGATCCGGATATTCCGCAAGGCCGCGTCTGGACCGAGCCGGAAGCTCCCGTACATCGGAGCAAAGCCGAGCAGGAGCTCTACGTCAACCCCGAGTTGCGTTCCGATTTGAGCTCATTTCTTCCGCCGCCTTCGCTTTACCCACGCGTTGTGCTGCGCTTCGCAAGTGAAAAAGACTTGCGCATTAGCGGGATGCTCGCGGGCGGCTCGGAGCTGGCAGAATCTCCGGCGATCGTAGACGTGCCGGTGGGCAAGGGGCACGTCGTTTTGTTCGCTACGAACCCCATGTGGCGGCAAGAGACGCAGGGAAGCTTTATGCTCCTGCTCAACGCCGCGCTGAACTTCGACCACTTGAGTGCGGGCCGGAAAACGCCGGCACCGGCAAAAGCGAAGGCCGCGTCTACGGCAACGAAACCGTAGCCAGCCGCACCCGACAAACCCGCGTCTCGCTTTCGGCACACCCTAGTACCGCCGCGCACCGGTGTGCAAGAAGGGCTGCTAAGATCGTTCTATCTCAGTAGCTTCCATTTGAGCGCGTGGGTGCGCCTGCATGGCCGACGACGGAAGTCCTTTAATTCGAGAGTCTACCGGAAAGTGGCGACTCGGCTTCTGGAGCCTGATCGCGACGCAGTTTCAGGGCGCGTTCAACGAGAACGCGCTGAAATTCCTCGTTATCTACCTGATTCTAGCCATCGAGCACGACAACGCTCAGCGCGCAAACCATGAATTCCTCGTGGGAGTCCTGTTCGCTGCCCCGTTCGTTCTGTTTTCTCTCGCCGGTGGTTATCTCGCGGACCGCTTCAGTAAGCGTAGCGTCACGATCCAGACCAAAGTGTTTGAAGTCGGCGTGATGCTCCTCGCCGTAATCGCCCTGGTCGGCCCGAATTTTTCACTGGCCCTGGCAGCGATCTTTCTCGTGTGCACGCAAGGAGCGTTCTTTGGGCCCTCCAAATATGGCCTGCTTCCTGAGCTCTTGCCCCCGGAAAAACTGTCCTGGGGCAACGGCGTACTCGAGTTGGGGACCTTCCTCGGCATTATCGCCGGAAGCGTGAGCGGATCTATCCTGGCCGCGAAATTCGCGGGACGACAAGTGTATTCCGGCGCGATTCTTTTTGCGCTCACGGTCATCGGTTTGCTGTGCAGCTTTGGCATAAGCAAAGTTCCCGCTGCCGATCCCACCAAGAAGTTCCATCTCGCCTCGCTGATCGATGTGTGGTCTCCCATGAAGTTGATCCGCGGCAACCGCATTCTTTGGCTCGCGGTGGCAGGGAACACCTACTTCTTCTTTGTGGCCGCACTCTTACAGTTCAATATTTTCTTGTACGGACAAGATGTTCTCCATCTCGATTCGTCCCATGGAGGCTTGTTGCAAGCTGCGGTGGCTATCGGGATTGGCGTGGGAAGCTTTGCCGCCGGATATCTCTCCGGTGGAAAAATCGAATATGGACTGATTCCCCTCGGATCCTTGGCAATGACCGCGTTTGGTCTATGCCTGTCGATCCACGGGCTGTCGTTTAACGCAGTGTTGGTGTTACTGGCGTGCCTGGGCTTCTCCGGCGGATTTTTCATTGTGCCTATCAGCGCGCTGATTCAACACATTCCCGAGGAGCAGCATAAGGGCATAGTTCTAGGCGCATCAAACTGGTTGTCGTTTGTGGGGATTGGGGTAGCCTCCGGCGCTTACTATGCGATGTCGCGCTGGCTGAACCTGGACTCCGGAGCCATCTTTCTGTGGGCATCGCTGGCGACGTTGGCCGCAACTGCTTACGTCCTGTACCTGCTGCCGGATTCTTTGCTGCGGCTTCTGCTGTGGATGCTCACGCACACACTTTATCGGCTCGACGTTGCGGGGCGTGAACGCGTTCCGGCGCGCGGCGGCGCGCTTCTTGTCCCCAACCACGTTTCCATGGCCGACGCAGTGCTGCTCCTCGCTTCCGTCGACCGCCCAGTGCGATTCCTGATGTTCAAAGGCTCGTACGATCACCCGCTCGTCAAGCCGTTCGCGAAAATATTAGGCGTTATCCCCATTTCTTCCGATCAAGGCCCTCGAGAAATGATTCATTCCTTGCGGCGCGCAACGCAGGCTCTGCAGGACGGAGAGCTCGTTTGCATATTCCCCGAAGGGCAAATGACACGTATCGGCCAGATGATGCCGTTCCGCCGCGGCATGGAACGCATCATTAAAGGCGTCGATGTACCGATCATCCCCGTGAATCTTGACGGTGTGTGGGGTTCGATATTTAGCTTTGCAGGCGGGCGTTTTCTCTGGAAATTGCCGCACCATCTGCCGTATCCAGTGCGCGTGACGTTTGGCGCGCCACTGCCTTCCACGGCGTCGGCGCAGGAAGCGCGGCAGGCCGTACAGGACCTTGGTGCGGAAGCGTTCGAGCGGCGCAAACCTCAAATGCGGCCGCTACCGCGGACTTTTCTCTATACAGCGCGGCGTCACCCGTTTCGCTTCGCCATGGCTGATGGACAGACGCCGAAGCTGACTTTTTTCGCCGTGCTGGCGAGAACGCTTTTCCTGGCGCGGCGCTTGCGGAAAACATGGCAGGGCCAGGAAATGGTAGGCATTCTTCTGCCGCCTTCGATTCCCGGCGCATTGGTGAATTTCGCGGCGATGTTGATGGGGAAAGTGCCCGTCAATTTAAATTACACGGCATCGAACGAAACACTGGAATCCTGCGCGAAGCAATGCAACCTGAAGACCTTGATTACGGCTCGCGCCTTTCTCGAGCGCGTGCACGTGCAGCCTCCGGCAGAGACGATTTTTCTGGAAGACCTGGCGCAGAAGCCGCGTTTTGGCGAACGCCTCGGCGCCGCTTTGGCGTTTTTCCTTCCAGGGCGGCTCATTGAAAAGTATGCCGGTGCCGGGCGCGAAACAAAGCTCGAAGACATCGCCACGATTATTTTCTCCAGCGGTTCAACGGGCGAGCCCAAAGGCGTGGTGCTGACGCACTACAACGTGGCGTCCAACGTCGAACAACTCGATCAGGTCTTTCTGCTGCACTCCAACGATCGCATCATGGGCATTCTTCCGTTTTTCCACTCCTTCGGCTTCACCGGCACGCTGTGCCTACCGGCCGCGACGGGAATTGGCGTTGTATTTCATCCCAATCCCCTCGATTCGCGAGTTATCGGCGCACTCGTCAACAAATACGCCGTCACGATGCTTCTTGCCACGCCGACTTTTCTCAATGCGTATACGCGCCGCTGCGAACCGGAACAATTTGGTAGCTTGCGCTTCGTAATGGCTGGCGCGGAAAAGCTGCCTGATCGAATCTCCCAGGCATTCGAGGATCGCTTCGGCCTCCGGCCTCTCGAGGGCTACGGCTGCACGGAATGCTCGCCGGCCGTGACAGTGAATACGATCGATTTTCGCGCCGCATCCTTTCGCCAGGTGGGAGCAAAGCGCGGCAGCATCGGGCACCCGCTGCCAGGAATGTCGGTGAAAATTATCGATCCCGAAACGCTGCAAACTCTGGCCGTCAATCAACCCGGCTTGCTGCTCGTCCGCGGACCGAACGTGATGCAGGGCTACTTGAACCAGCCGGAAAAAACAGCGGCCGTTCTGAAAGATGGCTGGTACAACACCGGCGACATCGCCATGCTCGACGAAGATGGATTTCTTCGCGTAACGGATCGCCTAAGCCGTTTCAGCAAAATCGGTGGCGAAATGGTCCCGCACATCAAGGTGGAGGATAAACTGCACGAATTGGCGTACGCCACCGAGCAAGTGTTTGTGGTAACAGCCGTTCCCGACGAACGAAAAGGCGAGCGCTTGATGGTTTTGCACACGCTGCCGGAAGATAAGTTGAAAGAAACTCTGGAGCTGCTCGCCAAATGTGACTTGCCTGCGCTGTGGAGGCCTCGCCCGGACCAGTTTCTGCGCGTAGAGAAATTGCCATACCTCGGCACAGGCAAGCTGGATCTGCGAAAGGCGCGCGAACTCGCTCTGGAAATCGCGAAACCGGCATGAGCGCCCCATGCTAACGGCGAGCGTAAGCGCAGGACTTTTCTGAAAATGACAAATGCCGAAAGCGCGCATAACCGGCGCCGGATCGTTCGCCGAGTTTTGCTCACGGCCATTGCGTTGGGAATCTGGTTCTGGACGCAATCGTTGATATCGCGGCGAGCCGCGCCAAATGCTAGCATTGGTGATGCGCTCCACACACTGACTGCCGGCCTTAATTCCTACTTTTACCATTCGCCAACCGCCGCCAACGCGCTCCTGATTCTTAGTTCTGCGTTGATCGATGGACTAGCGTTATTTCTCCTGGGACGCTGGCTTTTTGGGCCAAGTGTACGTCCCTTCCTGGGACTTGTGCTGCTGCTCGGCCTGCGCCAAATCATGCAAGCCATCTGCGCGCTACCTGCGCCTCCAAACATGATCTGGCACTATCCCGGATTTCCTTCGCTACTGGTCACCTACAACGTGGGCAACGATTTTTTCTTCTCCGGGCACACAGCCATCGCTGTTTTTGGCGGAATCGAATTGGCGCGTCTCGGAAAGCGGTGGCTCACCGTCGTGGCTCTAGTCATCGTCGTATTTGAAATTGCCACAGTGCTCATCCTGCGCGCGCATTACACCATGGACGTCTTTACCGGCATCCTCGCCGCACTCTGCGTGGCACGGTTTTGCACTGTGGTCTCGCCACGCATTGACGTCCGGCTCGTCCCCACCGGAAAGAGCCGCTGAATTGTTCAAGACGTCTTCCCTCATTCATATCGCAGCGCAATCATGGGATCGACGCGCATGGCGCGTCGCGCCGGGATGTAGCACGCCGCAAGGGCTACGATCGTGAGCAAGACCGCCACGAGAATAAATGTCAGCGGATCCGTCGCGCTTACGCCGAACAGTAAATCGGCCATTAGGTGGGTCAGCCCAATGGCGGCCGCGAGGCCGAAGGCCACGCCAATCCCAGCCATCGCCATCCCCGTTCCCAAAACCAGGCGCAGAACATCGGCTTTCTTCGCCCCCAATGCCATGCGGACCCCGATCTCCTGCGTCCTCTGCTGCACAACATAAGAAATGACGCCGTAAATCCCGCTCGACGCGAGCCCAAGCGCGAGCACAGCAAACGCCCCGAGCAGGATCAGCGAAACTTGCTGCGTCGCGAGCGAGTCGGAAATAATCGAGTCCATCGTTTGCGTGCTCGTCATGACGTGCTCGCTGCTGATGCGTTTGATAGCCGCGCTCATCGATTCCGCGACTGCCGGCATCTTTGAATCGTAGCGCACCATAACGCCCGTCCCGTTCCAAGAAAGGGCCATGGCTTCATCCGGAAGCTGCATGTACGGAAAATAAAGCTGCGCATGCAGTTTCTCCTTGTCGTCGGAGTCCAGGCCCCACTGTTTTACGTGCGCAACGACGCCGACGATTTCCGCGCGGCCGCCCTTGTTCGTCAAAACAATGTGCTGGCCGATGGGATCTGTGCCGCCAAAGTATTCTTTTGCGAAGGAATCGTCGACCACGACGACATGCGCGGAGTTCTCATTGTCCTGCGGCGTAAAAAATCTCCCGCGTTCCAGCGGAGTCCGCATCACATTCAAATAACTTTCTTCCACTACGTAGCTGAGCGCCATGCTCATTTCATTGTCGCTCGTGGGTTTTGGCTTCCCTTCGATCCAGAAGAGGTCTTCGTCATCACTCACAATCGGCGTGGCTCCCCACGAGAGCGACACGGCCTGAACTCCGGGAACGGCTGCCAGCTCCCGATTAACCTGTCGGAGAGCGGCGCGAATCGCGGCCGGATCTGACATGTTCATCGACGGAGGCAGCGCAACGCCAAACGTCAGCAAATTATGCGAATCGAATCCCGGATTCACGTTCCAGAGTGCGCTGAGGCTGCGGATCATCAATCCCGCGCCGATGAGCAACACCAACGCCATAGCCATTTCCACGACCACAAACACGCCTTGCGCACGATGCCGCGAGCCGCTGCCGCCACGCCCGCCTTCTTTAAGCGTATCGTGCAAGTTGGGGCGCGCCGATTTCAGCGCCGGTCCCAAACCGAAAAAAATCCCGCACGCCAACGTGATCAAGAGCGTAAAAAGCAGGACTCTCATATCCAGCCCGATCTCTGCCGCGCGCGGAAGCGTCACTGGCAACTGAGCGATGGCTACTTTCGTGCCCCACCCGGCCAATAACAAGCCAATCGCCCCGCCTGTGAAGGCCAGGAGCAAACTTTCCGTCAGGAGCTGCCGAAGCAGCCTCCCCTTGCTTGCGCCCATGGCCGTGCGGATCGCGAATTCGCGCGTGCGCACCATCGAGCGGGCGAGCATCAAATTGGCCACGTTGACGCAAGCGATCAAAAGCACGAACCCAACGGCGGCGAGCAGCACGAGAAGAAATGTCTGTGTCCCCTTGACCATGGTCTGTTTCAGCGAAAACACCCCGGCTCCGATACCCTTGTCGGTATCGGGGAAGGCAGCTGCGAGATCGCCGGTGACGCGTTGCATGTCCGCTCTTGCCTGTTCAATAGTGACACCGGGCTTAAGCCGGCCGATGCCGTGAAAGCCCAATCCGGCTCCCCGCTTGGGCAGCAGCGGGTTGTTCCATTGTCCGATTGGCACGTACACGTCGATGTCGTGGAAACCGCCCAGCGATAACTCAAAACTCGCCGGTATAACGCCCACGATGGTGTAGGCTTTGCCGTTCAACGTCAGGCTCTTTCCCACAACTTCTGGCGAGGAGCCGAACTTGCGCTTCCACAGTCCGCCGCTGATCATGGCGATCGGAGCCACGCCGATAGCGTCTTCTCCAAGCGCGAACGAGCGGCCGATCGCGGGACTCACGCCGAGCACGTCAAAAAAACCAGAAGAAATGAGCCTTGCTCGCAGCTGTTCCGCCTCACCAAGCCCCGTGAGATTGTAGGAGTAGCCGCGAGACAGACCCATGCTCGTGAAAGTCTGATTGCTTTTCTGCCAGTCCTGAAAATTCGGAAAGGAGATGGAGCCGGTCACAAAATTCGGTTTACTTTCCGCCAGCCAGACGAGCTGCTCGGGATGTGGATAAGGCAGCGGGTTGAACAACACACCGTTCACTACGGAAAACAACGCCGTGTTCGCGCCGATACCCAGCGCTAGCGTAAGAATCGCCACCGCTGCGAATCCCGGTGACTTCAGAAGCACCCGCAATCCATATCGCAGATCTTGCATAAGCCGCTCGAACGAAGCCCAGCCCCACATTTCTCGCGTGACCTCCTTGATCAAGCCGACGTTGCCCAATTCACGGCGGGCCGCGTCGCGTGCTTCGTCCGGCGCTTCACCACGGTCCGTGCGGTCCTGCGCCGCCATCTGGAGATGGCTTTGGAGCTCTTCGTCCAGTTCGCTGTCACGTTTTTGACGACGCCAAAAAGAAAATGTCACGCTTCGCTCTCTTTCTTTGCTGGATTCAGCACGCCTGCGATGGCATCCGAAACCTGCGCCCAGCGCGATCGCTCGGACTCCAATTGCCTGTTGCCCTTGGCCGTCAGCCGGTAGACCCGGACACGCTGCTTGTTTTCAGAAACTTTCCAATCCGCAGTGATCCATTTCTGCCGTTCCAGCCGGTGCAGCGCCGGATAGAGCGAACCGGTGTCCACCTGCAATATGTCTCCTGAGTTTGAGCGAATCGCCTGGCTGATGCCGTAGCCGTGCTGGGGCCCCCAGCGGAGCGTTTGCAGGACGAGCAGATCGAGCGTCCCTTGCAGCAGCTCGATGCGGTTCTGATAGCGTGGACTCATATTCACCTCAGGCTGTAGAAACTCTACACCCACGGCATGTAGAATGTCTACACCCATTAACCCAGCAAAGGAAAGGCCATCCCCAGAAAATTGTCAACTGCTTGCCGCACAATCACTTACCAGATGCCGCCTCGTTCCCAAGCGCCAGGGGTCTGACCGCTCCCGGAATTACCTGTCGCGAAAACGGTCACCAGACCTCACTCCTCATTACTCTTGGTCCGCTCCCGGCAGTTATCCGATTGTGGCGCTGGCTCGCCGGTGCTACGGTTTTAAGTACTCGGTGGTGATAAAATATGCAGCGTTTGCGACATCGATTCCTACTCTCCCTATGGATGATTGCCCTCTCCGTCTCCCTCTTTGGCTTCGCAAAAGGGCAAACTGCCACTAGCCAAAACGCGCCCCTAAAAATCGGTTACCTGATGGACTCTCTCAAAGTCGAACGATGGCAAACGGATCTCGACAACTTTCAAAAGCGCGCGAAGGAGCTGGGGGCCGAAGTCCTGGTGGAAACAGCCGAAGGAGACGATGAACTGCAATTGCAGCAATCGCAGAAATTGATGGATTCCGGCGCGAAAGTTCTCGTCCTGGTCCCGCACGATGCGGACAAGGCCGCACGCATCGTGAACGCGGCGAAGGTTCGGCATGTACCAGTGCTGTGCTATGAACGGCTGGTGCGCAACAGCGACGTCGATTTCTTTGTGGGCACAAACGCCGAAGTGATTGGCGAGCTACAATCCTCTACACTTGCGCGGCTTGCCCCAAAGGGGAACTATGTTCTGATCGGCGGTTCCCCAGCGGACAGCAATGCCAAAGTCTTGCGCGAGGGACAAATACGGGCGCTACAAATGTTCGTTGACCGTGGGGATATAAAAATAGTGGGCGACGGTTGGGCGAAGGATTGGGATCCGGCCGAAGCATACGCCATCATGTCCAAAGCAATCGATGCTACGAAAGGCGATGTCACCGCCGTAGTCGCTTCTAATGATGGCACTGCGGGAGGCGCCATCCAGGCGTTGCAGGAACACAAACTCTCCGGCAAAGTGCTCGTGTCCGGTCAGGATGCGGATCTCGCCGCTATTATCCGGATCCTGGACGGCACGCAGACCATGACGGTCTATAAACCCATTGGATTGCAGGCGAGATCGGCTGCGGAAGCTGCCGTTAGTCTCGCTGCCGGCACTCCCATCAAGAATGCTGTTTCGATTCCCAACGGAACGAAGACTGTCCAGGCTATACTCTTAAGCCCCGTAGTCGTCACCAGAGACAACGTGAAGCAAACCGTTATCAAGGACGGTTTCCAAAACCTCGAAACCATTCAGAAAAGCTTGCCGCAGGAAAAATGGCCGAATTGAACTCCGTGCAGAGCACTGCCGGATGCTCTGATTCTAAGTAGCCTGTAAGCCTGTATAGTCAGAACAGTAGATAGATTTATCGCGAAGGTATCGCCGCAACAAACCTTCTCGCGCAACAAATTAAAACTTCACACCCCAAAAGGAAGGGTCCGGCTTAATTAGCTCGAGGCCGACGTCCCACGCTTCATGATCGCGCCATACAACTTGCGCTTCCGCGGTGCGCCCGCTCTTGGAATTGATGAGACGCACGCGTTTGCGCAAAGGAAGTCCTGCGCCTACCACGGCCAAGCATCCAGACTTGCTGATGTCCACGGTGACGCCATTGGCTTGCTGTCGTTCGGAGCCTTCTTCCCATTCGACCTGGAATTTTACCCTGGAGACAATACGCCGATGGGTGCGCAGTTTTTCCCATCGCTCTTCAAAAGCTTTACCTTCGGAGATAGTAACGGTATTTACAGCGGTTTCGGTGGCCATGCCTGCCTCGCAGCGTGTGGGTTTCGTACTCGGCCGGGATACAGCAAAAGACAAGGTATTTCTCCGGGCTGCCGCAGTCAATAGTACTTCTTCCAATTTCTTGGTCCATTCATCGCGTGTACGTGCACGAAAACACTGCATGGCTCTTCAGCAACAGACATGCCAATCAGTTGAAAACATAGAGCTTAGTTCGTATTGTGGATTTCAGCCATCGTCACTTTTCTCTTTTTATTCTCTCCAACTTCTGGATAGCCGCAAGAAAGAGCGCCCCTCTTTCCAAATGCTTGCCAGCAAGAAATTGCATGCAAATAGGAGCCGCACAAATCGCGGATCATGATAGTTTGTCTGTAGCCAGTTCGCGGCATGCGAGCGGCACATTGGAGGTATGGCCATGCCCCTGGAAGAAAATCCCGCCTGTCGTTCCCGTCGCTCATTTTTGCAAGTATCCGCAGCCGCCGCAACGGTGGCCGTTGGATTTCGTGTTGTCACCGAGCCCATGCTGGCCCATGCAGGCTCGCTTCCTTATCCCCGTCCTTATCCAAAAGATGCGGTGCTCATTAACGCAAACGAAAATCCTCTGGGCCCCTGCGGTGTGGCTTGCGATGCCGTTAATAGTGTGGCTTCTCAAGGCGGCCGCTACTCGGATTGGATGACCACGGACCTCATAAAAGCATTTGCGGCCGCCGAAGGGCTCAAGCCCGAATATATTCGCGCATTCCCTGGCTCCAGCGGCCCGCTGCATTACTCGGTCCTTGCTTTTACCTCGCCCACGAAAAGCTACGTCACCGCCGATCCTGGCTATGAAGCGGGTGCGCATGCCGCAAAAGCTTCCGGTGCACGCGTCGTGAAAGTGCCTTTGACCAGCAGCTACACGCACGACGTGAAAGCCATGTTGGCGGCAGCCCCAGATGCGGGAATGTTTTATATTTGCACGCCAAACAATCCCACCGGCACGCTTACCAGCCATTCCGACATCGAATTCCTGCTCGCCAGCAAACCGAAGGATTCCATCCTTCTGGTGGACGAAGCCTACATCCACTTCTCCGACGCTACGAGCGCACTCGATCTCGTAAAAGCGGACAAAGACCTGATCGTCCTGCGCACCTTTTCAAAAATCTACGGCATGGCTGGATTACGCTGCGGATTCGCTATCGGCCGCCCAGATCTTCTCGAAAAAATGGGAGCATTTTCTGGCTGGAGCGCCATGCCTATCACCGCCGTCGCCGCGGCGACGGCCAGTGTAAAGGATCCGAGGCTGGTCCCTGAGCGCAAACAAATCAACGCATCGATCCGCGAAGCCACATTTCAATGGCTCGCTAAAAACGGATATTCCTTCGTTCCGTCACAATCGAACTGTTTCATGCTCGACGCCAAGCGCCCAGTGAAAGAAGTCATTGCCGCGATGGCCGCGCAAAATGTGTTCATCGGCCGCCCCTGGCCAGTATGGCCGACTCACGTCCGCATCACCGTCGGAACGCAATCCGAAATGGAGCGCTTCCAGGAAGCATTCCAGCACGTCATGTCCGGCGCGGCCGTCAGCACTCTGCGGCCGTCACACGAATCCTCGGCTATCCATCTCGACGGCCTCGTGATTCCAACGAGCCGCGCCTAAAACTAACCAGACCACACGCCTCCATCAGCTCCGTTTCCCGAGCTGAAATCCGCTAGCGATCAAGTTGGGGCGGGTATGCGCCGTCATGTCCGCACCGAGTCGAATCCAAACCATGTGTCCGGAAAAAAAAAGGCCGTCTTGATTGCTCAAGACGGCCTTTTCTATTTTAATCCCGGCGACGACCTACGTTCCCACACAGTTACCCGTGCAGTATCATCGGCCCGGCGAGGCTTAACTTCCGTGTTCGGGATGGGAACGGGTGTGACCCTCGCGGTATG